>Ga0209156_10000086_pt1 | contig 64781 bp, 56 predicted proteins | sample GraSoiAngelo_124_FD_185881 | JGI IMG/M metagenome (GOLD analysis project Ga0209156, IMG submission 185881) | Grasslands soil microbial communities from the Angelo Coastal Reserve, California, USA - 14_0927_05_20cm (SPAdes) (version 2) | ecosystem: Environmental > Terrestrial > Soil > Grasslands... | reverse complement strand
TCGGCGCGCGCCGGTCCGCGGGCATGGTCGGCCTGGGAGCAGCGGTCGAGCGCCGCGCCGGCGGTGGCGGAGCCGGGGAAGCGGCCCGGAGCGATTCCACCACCGGCTCCGGCGGCGCTCGCCGAGAGCACGAGGAACCACACGGCCCGCTATCGATGCTGGAGCACGCCGTTCATCGCATCAGGTTGGCGTGTATGACGGCGCGTCCGTCACCTGTCAAAACAGCGGCGGAGCGTCACACGCTCTTGGGCTTCCCTTCGCCCTTCGTCCGAAACCCCGTCGTCGTCCTCGGCAAGCCACCTCGCGCCAGAGCGCGTTCAGGGCCTCGAGGTCACCCGATATCTTCTCGGCCGCACACTCCTGCGGCTCCCTGGTGGACATGGAAGCGGTCGTGACCCGCACACCGTGCACCTTGCTTGCCGTCGAAGGCCGGCTGCAGCCTCCCACGGATGACGTGGCCGAGACGTCGCACAGGCGGGGCGGCGGCGAAGTGGAGTCAACGCACGGCACGACCACTCGATGCTCTTTGGGGACGCTCCCGTCGGCGGTTGCGCATCACCGCTTGACACATGATAGGTAGAGTGCTAATATCGCCTAATCAAGATGGCGCGCACCTTGCAGCCTCGCTCCCGCCGCCGCGCACCTGGGGAGGCCGTCGCGCCGGCGCGGGCCGTAAGCGCACGCTGGGCCGCCGCCCGGGCGTCCCGCATCGCGTCCGGCCGCCGCATCTTGCCGCGCACCCCGTCCATGTCACTCTCCGCAGCAGCCAGACGTCCGCTGCCTGCGCGCCGCGCGTGTCTTCCCGGCCGTCCGCCGCGCGCTCGCCGCGGCCTCCCACGAGGGCTTTCGGATCCTTCAGTTCAGTGTGCAAAACGACCATGTCCACCTCATCATCGAGGCCGACGATGCGCCGGCGCTCGGTGGGGGGCTCCGGGGTCTCACGATCCGCCTGGCGCGCGCGGTGAACCGCGCGCTCGGCCGCCGCGGTCCAGTCTGGGGTGACAGATACCATGCTAGGGCGCTCACGACCCCGCGGGCGATGCGTCACTGCCTCGTCTACGTGTTGATGAATCGGGCGAAACACTGCGAGGGAGAACGCGGGCTGGACCCCTGCTCGTCGGCGCTGTGGTTCGACGGCGGGGCGAGGGGTGTGGAGACGGTGCCCGCAGGATCGCCGGTGGTCCGCGCGCGCACCTGGCTTGCCGCCGTCGGCTGGCGCCGACACGGTCTCGTCGCGTTTGACGAGCCGCCACGGCGTGAGCGCGGCGGTTGAGAAGGGCTTAGCGAGCGGGGTGGTGATTTTCGGGCACGGCGGTGGTCGGACACCGAAGGCGACGACGCAAAGTGCTCGGGGCCAGACTGAGCCGCTACTCGCCTTCCTCTCGCTTGACCATCCGCGACGACGAGTGTTAACTGCGACGCTCCGCGCCGCGCGATGCGTTTCTACGAGTACGAGGCCAAAGCGCTCTTCGCCCGCCACGGCGCTCCCCTTCTCCGGGGACGTCTCGCACGCACCGCCGCCGAGGCGAAGGCAATAGCCGCCGAGATCGCCGGCCCCGTCGTCCTGAAGTCGCAGGTCCTGACCGGCGGCCGGATGAAGGCGGGCGGCGTCAAGTTCGCCGACACACCGGACGAGGCCGAGTCCGCGGCGCAGGCGATCCTCGCGCTCGAGATCAAGGGGCAGAAGCCACGCGGCGTGCTGGTCGAGCAGCGCGCCGGGGTGGTGCAGGAGTACTTCGCGGCCGTCACCTGGGACGGCCGCCGAAAGCTCCCCGTCCTCGTCTTCAGCGACATGGGCGGCATCGACATCGAGGAGGTGGCGGAAACCCATCCCGAGCACGTCGCGCAGGTCCACCTCTCGACGCTCCTGCCCTTCAGCCCCTTCAGGGCGAAGGAGGCCGTCGCCGCCGTCGGCGTCACGGCCGAGGACCTCAACCGTCTCACGCCGATCGTCGCCTCGCTGGTCGAGGTCTTCCTCCGCTACGACCTGACGCTCGCCGAGATCAACCCGCTCGGCAAGACCGCCGACGGCCGCTTCCTCGTCCTCGACGGCCACGTCGACCTCGAGGCCGAGGCCCGCGACAAGCACGCCAAGCTCCTCGCCGAGCTCGGCATCGGCAAGGAGGAGACGCGCCAGGCCCGCCCGCCAACCCGCTTCGAGATCCGCGGCGCCGAGGTCGACGCCTCGGACCACCGCGGGGTCGCCGGCAACGTGGTCGAGTTCGACGGCGACCTCGGGCTGGTGATCGGCGCCGGCGGCGGCTCGCTCACGCTCTTCGACGCGATCCGCAAGCACGGCGGGCGGCCGGCCAACTACTGCGAGATCGGCGGCAACCCGAGCGTCAGGAAGGCGTGCGAGCTGACCAAGCTGATCCTCTCCAAGCCCGGCGTCCGGAAGATCGCCGTCATGATGAACGTCGTCTCCAACACGCGCGTCGACATCGTGGCCCGCGGCGTCATCAAGGGCTGCGTCGAGTCGGGGCGCGATCCCGCGGACACCATCGCCATCTTCCGCATCCCCGGGGCGTGGGAGGACGACGGCTTCAAGATCCTCCGCAAGTACCGCGTCGAGTACTGCGACCGCAGCGTGTCGATGTTCGAAGCGGCGCGGCGGGCGGTGGCGAAGATGCAGGCCGCCTGATGTCGATCCTCATCCACCGCGACACCGCGTTCATCGTGCAGGGGATCACGGGCCGCGAGGCCGTGAACCTGACGCGCGAGTGTCTCGACTACGGGAGCAGGATCGTCGGCGGCGTCACCCCGGGACGCGCCGGACGCGACGTCTACGGCGTCCCGGTCCACGACTGCGTGCGCGACATCACGGCGAAGACGCACGTCGACGGCTCCGTCGTCACCGTGCCGCCCCGCTTCACGCGCGACGCCGTCTTCGAGGCGATCGAGGCGGGCGTGAAGCTGCTGGTCATCGTCACCGAGCGCATCCCGCGCGCCGAGGTGGCGCAGATGGTGGAGCTGGCGCGCCTCCGCGGCGCGCGCATCATCGGCCCGAACTGCCTCGGCATCCTGTCGCCGGAGGAAGCCAAGATGGGCGGCCTCGGCGGGCCGGCCATCAACGTCCGCCGCGCCTTCAAGAAGGGCTCGATCGGCGTCATGTCGCGCTCGGGCGGCATGACGACGGAGATCTGCAACACGCTGTCGGCCGCGGGCCTCGGCCAGTCCACGGCCGTCTCGATTGGCGGCGACGCCATCATCGGCTCCACCTACGCCGAGCTGATGCCGCTCTTCGAGGCCGATCCCGAGACCCAGGCGATCGTCATCTACTCGGAGCCGGGGGGCCGCATGGAGGCCGAGCTGGCCGACTGGGTGCGCGAGAACCGGTCGCGCCTTCCGATCGTCGCCTTCATGGCGGGCCGCTTCATGGACGAGATGCCCGGCATGCGCTTCGGCCACGCCGGGACGATCGTCGAGGGCAAGGCCGACACCACGGCCGACAAGATCGAGCGCATGAAGGCCGCCGGCATCTCGGTGGCGGAGCGGATCGAGGACATCCCGGCGCTGGTGAAGGAACGCCTGAAGGGGCACTGAGATGCCGGGCATGTTCATCGACGTGCAGGTGGACCATTCGGTCGCGGCCGACACGGCGCTCGCGAAGAAGCTCGTCGAGGTCTGCCCCGTCAACATCTTCGCGCAGGACGCGGACGGCCGGCTGCGGATCGTCGAAGAGAACCTCGACGAGTGCGTGCTGTGCGATCTCTGCGTCCAGGCGGCGCCGGCGGGCACCGTGAGGGTGATCAAGCTCTACGAGCAGTGAGGGTCTCGCGCGTCCACTAGCTCGGCGCTCGCGGTGCGATTCGCGTAGCGCTCACATCGTGTAGTATCGCCCTCATGCCTGAGGTTGCCGACCATGAGTCGGGCCCCCGGCGGGCATGGAAGTGTGGCGTCGCGACTCTCGGCGTGTTGGCGGCGTTATCCCTCGGGACCCTGTTGATCCAGGCGCACGCGCGGCAGGCCCGAGACGCGGCATCGGCCGGGACCGCCGGCTTCGCGACCGACGACACGGCGATACCCGACGACACCGTCCTCATGCAGGAGCTCGAGAAGTCCATCGATCTCCGCCGCCGTGAGGATTTCGACCGGATGCTCGACGCGCGCGACCCGGGCGAGCTGATCGAGCACGCCACCCTCACCGAGAAGGCCCTGGACCGTCGCATCCTCGGGATCGATGCCCTCTTCGTCGTGGGCGACGAGCTGTTCGGATACCTGTTCCGCCCCGAGAACGGCTGGGGCAGCGGGGGGACCGACCGGAAGGCCATCGACTACACGCCGCGGCTCCGTCGCATCCATCGAGGGACGGCCGGGGGGCCCGACGCCTTCGGATGCTTCAGCTGCCATTCGAAGGGCGGGCTCGATGGCGCCGGCACGCAGTCGCAGAATGCCTTCCTGCGGGGCGACGGCGAGCGGACCGGCGGCGCGGATCAGCGGAATGCGCCGCATCTCCTCGGTCTCGGTCCGATTGCGTGCCTCGCGCGCGAGATGAGCGCCGAGCTGCAGGCGCAGGCGGCGGGCGCTCGCGAGCGGGCGAAGGCGGAAGGACACCGGGTGGAGCAGGCGCTCACCACCAAGGGCATTTCATTCGGGCGCATCACAGCCGACGCGGACGGCACAATCGACCACGGTTCGGTGGAAGGCGTCGACCCGGATCTGACGATCCGTCCATTTGGGTGGAAGGGACATCAGGCCACGCTCCGCGACATCGCCGAGGAGTCCCTCCACATCCATCAGGGCCTCCTCTCCAACCGTATCCAGCTCGCGGTGCGCGACGGCACCCTCGACCCGGGTCCGTACGGGATGGGGCCGTGGTACGACGTGGACCAGGACGGCGTCTCGCTCGAGATCGACTCCGGGATGCTGACGACCGTCGTCGGCTATCTGGCGCAGCTGGAGGCGCCGGTCATCCGGCCGCCGCGCGATCCCGGCTTGCTCGATGCGTGGGCCGCGGGCCGATCGCACTTCGACGAGATCGGATGCTCCGGGTGCCACGTCCCCACCCTCGAGCTCGACGACCCGAAGCTCGACGCGCGGCAACCCGCCGAGCCCGATCGTGCCGCGTTCATCATCGACGTCGCGAAGGACGGCGACGGGCCCAAGATCGAGCCCAAGTATGCAGGATACGTCACGTCCTACCTGGTGCCTCTGTTCAGTGATCTCAAGCGCCACGACATGGGGGCCGCGCTGGCCACGCCCGCGCCGCAGGGGACGATTCCCGCGCGCGTGTTCCTCACCCGTCCACTCTGGGGTCTGGCCGAGACGGCGCCCTACCTGCACGACGGTCGTGCGCCGACGGTGCACGACGCCATCGTGTTGCACGGGGGCGAGGCGACCAGGGCGCGCGACGCCTACCTGGCGCTCGACGAGCCCGCACGGGCGAGCGTGCGCGTGTTCCTGACGTCGCTCTCGCGCGAGCCGAAGCTCTTTGTCCCATGACGTCGCTCCGGACAACGGCGCTGCTGGGCGCCTGCCTGCTGGTTGGCGGGTGCGCACCGGGGAACGACGGGCCGCGCTGGCGAGCCGGCTGCGCCCCGCTCGCCCGGCCCGCGCCCCTCAGCCTGGAGGCGGCGCGCGAGGCGCTTCGCCTGGCCGAGCGCCGACACGAGCTGCGTTTTCGCGAGGCCGCGGCGCCCGGCTCGTTTCTCCGCGAGATGCATTCCGCGCTCGACGCGAAGCGCATCGCGGCCGGGGAGATCTGTCTGGCGGAGCTGGCCGATCGCGGGCAGCTGCTCTTCGAGCACGAGTACAACTTTCCGGACGGGCTCGGTGGGGGTCGGTCGGCCACCGCTCCGGCCGGACCGTTTCGTCGGGTGCATCAGGGACTCTTCGGGGGCCCGGAAACCATCTCCTGTCCCTCGTGCCACTGGGTCGGGGGCCCGAACGGCGCCGGCGCCGAGACCGACAACGTGTTCCTCCAGGGCGACGGCGAGCGCACGCGGAGCGGCGACGAGCGGAACCCGCCGGCGCTGATTGGGCTCGGCGTCGTCCAGGCGCTGGCGCGCGAGATGAGTCGCGACCTGCACAAGGAGCGCGACGACGTCGTGGGGGAAGCCGTGCGCGCCGGCGCCGCTCGCGAAGCGCACCTCATGACCAAGGGCGTCGACTTCGGCGTGCTGCGCGCGACGCCGAAGGGCGAGATCGACGTCTCGGGCATCCGCGGGGTCGACGCCGACCTGGTGGTGAAGCCCTTCGGCTGGAAGGGCACGGCCGCGGATTTCGCGGACTTCGCCAGTGAGGCGCTCCAGCAGCACATGGGAATCCAGAGCGAGCGGCTCCTCGCGACGGGCTCGCGCGAGCTGATCGGTGACGGGAACGATCCGGCCGACCCGGACGGGGACGGCGTGCGGGGCGAGCTCGGCCGTGGCCCCTTCGCCGCGATGATGGCGCACCTGGCACTCCTCGAGCTGCCCATCGTCGAGCCGCTGATCCAGAACCGCCAGCTCCCGCCCGCCGCACAGAAGTTGCTCCCCCCGACGACGACGAGCTTCGCCGACGACTTCCAGCGCGGGCGCGAGCAGTTCCGTACGCTCGGGTGCGCGGGGTGCCACGTCCCCATGCTGGTCCTCGAGAGCCCCGTGGTCGTCGTCGAGGGGATGCCGCCGATCGACCTGTCGCGGGAGATGCGGCGGCCGGCGCTCACCTACGATCCCGCCCTCCACGGCTATCCGGTGTGGCTGTTCAGCGATCTCAAGCGCCACGACATGGGGACGGGCAACGCCGCTCAGCACGTGCAGCGCGGGGTGGCGCTGAACGAATATCTCACCCCGCGACTCTGGGGCGTCGCCGACTCCGCGCCGTACCTCCACGACGGCCGCGCCCCGAGCTTCGACTATGCGATCGCCGGCCACGACGGCGAGGGTGCCGCCGCGCGGGCGGCATTCGCCGCGCTCCCTTACAACGACAAGGGCCCGCTCCGCGTCTACTTGATGTCGCTCCGGCGTTTACCGCGGGTCGTCGTCCCCTGATCCTTGGCGCGCCGCAGCACGTAGAGATCGAGCACGCCGACGCCCACCTTCCCGCCGACGGGATGGCGGAGCGAGCTGATCAGCAACGCCGGGCGGCCGCGTCCGTCCGGATCGGGCGCACGGCGGATGTGCCACCCGAACCAGCAGTCCGCCTCGTCGCCGAACAATTCGGTGAGGACCTTTCCCGTACGCTCGGAGCGGAGCTCGACGCGGCCGACGCGGTCGGCGGTCTCGCGACGATGCCAGGGTGCACCGATGGCGAGGTCCTCGACGCCGTCGCCATCGAGATCGCCGGTGGCGACGACCATGCGTCCGTAGAGCTCGCCCGGCTGGCTCCCCGACCAGTGCCGGAGCTCCTTCCCGGTGGCGCTGGAATAGATGTAGAGCTCCCCCGGGAGCGTCCGCGTCTGGTCTTCCGTCGCCGGCGCCGCCACGGCGACGTCGCCCTTGCCGTCGCCGTCGAGATCCGCGACCGCCGCCACGACGCCGCCGAAGCCGCCCCGGCGGTCCGTTCCCTTCCAGTGGTGCAGCTCCTTCCCGCTGGCCGAGGAGAGGATCCAGGCCCCACCGACCATCGCGCCATCGGCGCCTGCCGCGAACGGTGCGCCGACGGCGAGATCGGGGCGGCCGTCCCCGTCGAGATCGTCGAGCCGGGCGACGTACCATCCGAAGGACCCGCCTTCGGCTCCCGGCGAGTAGGTGTGCAGCACCGTGCCGTCCTTGCCGCTCAGGAGATAGACCCGCCCGGTGTGCTGCGCGGGCGCGCCGACGAAGAGGTCGGTCAGCCCGTCGCCATCCTGGTCCCCGGCGAGCGTCAGGTCCCACCCGAGGTTCTCGCTCTCGGTCTCCGCGCGCTTCCAGAGCTCCTTGCCCGTCTTGGGAGAACGGGCCACCACGACGCCCCGCATGCGCCCGTCGACCGGGGCGTGGGGCGCCGCGATCACCAGGTCCGCGAGCCCATCGCCCGAGATGTCCGGCACCGGCATCACCCAGTGGCCGAAGAGCCCATCGTCCGACGGCCCACCGTCCCACGCGCGGATCAGCTTGCCGTTCGCCCCCGACCACACCGCGGCGCTTCCGCTCTGGAACACCTTCTGCTGGAGCTTGAAGCGGGCCCCGGCGGCGATGTCCGCGTGGCCGTCGCCGTCGACGTCGAGCGGCTCGCCGAAGCGGAACCCCAGCTCACCCTTCGGGACGCTCCCGGCGATGCGCCGCGCCACGCACCAGCCGGCACCGGGAGCGGAGCAGAACGCGGTGGCCCCAGCGGAACTCAGGAACGCCAAGCCAGGAATCAGCGGGCAGCAGAGGAGAACGGCGACGGTCGAGAGTCGGCGTCGCCGGCACGCGCGTGCCGGCGACGCCACGTTCTTCACTGACAGCAGCCTACCCAACTGTTGCCGGAGAAATTGCACTGCAGGCCGGACTGGAGCGGGCCCAGGGTGCCGAAGGTGTTGTCTAGATCCACCTTCTGACCGCGGGAGGCGGTGTGCGCCGTCCCGTATTCCCAATTTTTGTTGGAGCCGCCCACAGCGTCGTCTAGGCACTGCTGAAGGTTGGGCACCGTCGACGCATCTGAAGCGATCGCCCAGAAGGATGTGACGGTCATGTTGGCCGTGTCCTTCAGGCCGGGGAGGTCACACGCCGCTGCCGCGGCCTGCAACTCCGGGTACGTGCACGCGTGCGTGCCCGGAAAATTCGAGCTGCACGCGGAATTGGCGCCGGGAAGCCCGAGTTGCACGTTGTAGTTGAAGCGACCGACGGTGGCCGTCAGGGAGCCCTTGAGGACCTGGCCAGTCGGGGGTGGGCAGGTCGTGCTGGTCGTCGTCGTGCTCGTCGTCGTCGTGGTGATGTTGGTCGTGCTGGTGGTCGACGGCTCGCAGCAATAGACGAGCCCCCCGAGTGCGTCGAGCTGCGTTTCCGCATTCGCAAACGCATTCGCGCGGGCGGTGGCATCGAGGCAGGCGGGGCAGAGCGCGTTGATCTTGCTCGTCGGCCCCGTCACCCCGTCGTACTTCACCTTGCAGGACTTCGCTGGACCGGTCTCGCAGGCGTCCTCCGCTGCATCGTCGGCGAGCTTCCCGTCGGCCAGCTTGGTCCCGCACGTGAGGATGCAGGCCGAGGCCTTGGCCAGCGCCTTCGCAACCGCGTCCTCGCATTTCTGGTCGTTCGACTTCGACGCGGGCACGTTGCCCTGGTCGTCCCCGCCGAAGGGGGTCCCCGGCGCACAGTAGACGGCCGCGTTGGTGCCGTTGTCGAGCTGGCTTTCGATGGTAGCAAAGACGGTCGCCCGCGCCGTGGCATCCAGGCACGGCGGGCAGAGCGCGTTGACCTTGCTGTTGGGTCCCGTGGCCTTGTCGTACTTCGCCTTGCACGACTTCGCCGCATCGGTCGATTCGCAGGCATCCTCGGCGGTGTCGTCGACGAGCTTCCCGTTCGCCCGCTTGATGTGGCAGCCGAGGATGCACACCAGCGCCTTGGAGGCCGCCTTCGCCACGGCGTGCTGGCACTTCGCCGCGTTCTTGTTCAGGGGGAAGCAGCCGGCGTCGTCCCCGCCGAAGGGGTCGCCCGGCGCGGCGAGGGACGCTCCGGTGCCCAGCAACGTGGCCAGCATGAGAGCGAGAACGGGGCGAGATGTCATGGGGGCTCCCTCCGAGATGGCGCCCGCAGTCTTGCCCGGTGGGGGGGAGGAGTCAAGGATATTTTTCGGCGGCGGGCTGGTCGGCACGGGCGGGGGATTCGACCCCCGCTTCAGGTAGCGGCTGCGGGTACTGCCGCCCCGGTGTGCTGCCGTGCGAGTGAAGCTACGTTGCCGGATCAGACGGCGCCGACGACGGGGATGACGATCGAGCGCTGATGGCGGTCGTTCGTCTTCACGGTGACGCTCAAGCGCACCACACCGCGGTTCGGCTTCCCCACATATCTCACGACGATGTCGTACTCCCGACCCTTGACGACCGGGCGCACGCTGGGGACGAAATCCGGGTCGCTCGATTCGACGCCGAGTATCTTCAGGACCTCGCCCTGCGCCTTGCTGACCTTCACGTGATTGTCTGTCCCGCGCGGCTCCAGGACGAGCGTTTCCGGCGACACCAGCACGTCGCCGGACACGACGAAGCTGACGTGCACGGGAACGCTCTCGCCGCCAGGATGGTTGGTCGTGAGCGCCACGCTGGCGAGGGATCGGCCCACCGGGACGTCCGCTTTTGGTGTGATCGTCACCACGTAACGGCTCGCTCCGGACGCGACCGCTCCTCCGTTGGCTGTCCGCCCCGCGCCGTTGTGGTCCGCGGCGGGTTTCACCCTGACGGTGAGGGAGGGATCCGCCTTCACCGCCAGGACGTCGAAGGATCTGCCGTCCGTCGACGAGACCGTCACTTCCGCCGGTTTCAGCGCGCCGACCTTGCCGGCGACGGAGATGGTGTCGGTCGGCTGGACGTCGATTGCAGTGACGACCTCGACCTTGAGCTGAAGGACGACCGGGTTCTTCGAGCCATCGTTGGTGGTGACCGTTATGCCCTTGCTGATCGGCCCCTTGTAGTGCGTGGTATCGAGCGATGCCTTGACTTTTCCCACCCCACCGGGGGGGATGACCTTGTCGAACTCGGTCACGGTGCAGCCTCAACCGGGCTTGGCATCCACGCTGAGGTCCCCCGTCCCGACGTTCTTCAAGAGGAAGGCGTGGGTGACGGTCACACCGCGGGATACCTTGCCGGCATCGTAGACGAGCTCCTCCGTCTCCAGCGACGGTGAGGGCGCGGCGTCTGGTCCCGCGGCTGCGCCCGCCGCGACGGCGAAGACGGCGAGCAGGGCGGCAGCGATTCTCATCATAAGGGATGCTTGTACGCGCCGGCCATCCGCGTCGTCAAACGCCCAGCATTGCGTGCGCTGCCCGCGGGACGTCGCGCGGGTGGCATGCTAGGGTCCGCACGATGTCGTCGCAGCCGCCGTCCGACGTTCTCCGGGAGCTCGCGCGTCGTTACACGGACCTGCTCCGCTCGCACCTCAGTGAACGGCTCGTGTCCGTCGTGCTGTTCGGGTCGGTCGCGCGCGGCGACGCCTCGCCGGCGTCGGACATCGATCTCCTGATCGTCGCCGAGGATCTCCCGCAGGGGCAGTTCGCCCGCAAGCGCCTGCTCGCCACCGCCGACGAGGCCTTCGAGCCGGAACTCGAGCGCGCCGAGGCGGCCGGCGTGGAGAGCCGCCTCGCCCGGATCGTACGGACCCCGCGCGAGGCGGCCCGCCCGATCCCACTCTACCTGGACCTCACCGAGGACGCCCTGATCCTCCACGACCGCGGCGGGTTCTTCGCCCAGGTGCTCGAACGGGCCCGCGGCTCCGTGAAGCGGCTCGGCGCACGCCGCATCCGTCACGGGACCACCTGGTACTGGGACCTGAAGCCCGATTTCCGGCCGGGCGACGTCGTCGAGGATATGACGACGCGGGAGATGGCGCGCAGCTTTCTGCGGCGCGCCGCGGCGATCCTGCGCGAGGCCGAGCGCCTGCTCGGGGACAAGGCCTGGAACCTCGTCGTGCGCCGCTGCCAGGAGGCGGTCGAGCTCGCCCTCAAGGGCGCGCTCCGCGAAGCAGGCGTCGAGGTTCCCAAGGTCCACGACGTGAGCGGCGCGTTGCGCCGGAACACCCGCCGCCTGCCGCCGCACCTCGTTGCAGAGATCGATCTGCTCGTCTCCGCGTCACGCCGCCTCCGCGAGGAGCGGGGGCGTCGGAGCGTCAAGCGCCCGAGCTGACTGAGGCACTGCCCGGGTAATCAAGCTCCACGAGCAGTAGTCCCGAAGTCCACGCCGCGCGCCGCGCCGCGGCCCGGTTCGGCACGGCGCTCGGCCGTCGCGGCATCCACGCGCAGGAAGTAGTCCGCCAGGCGCGGCCGCTCCGCGACGAGGCGCTCCGCCTGCGGCGTCGGCCCGCTCTGGAGCACGTTGAGCTGGCCGAAGAGGGCGAGATCGGCGACGCTCGGGCGGTCCGCGAAGAAGTACGGGCGATCACCCAGCCATACGAGGAGCTCGTCGAAGCGCCGCCCGAGCTCGTCGACGACCGTCTGCAGGGGGAGTCGTGCCAGCCCCTGAGCGAGGGCCTGGTTGCGGATCCGGCGCCGCAGGAGCACTCGCAGCACCGGCCGCAGGGCCGCGGGCGCTGGAATGCTGCCGACCACCTGTGTCGTCGTCGCCTCGGCGTTGGCGTCGGACCAGCGGAGCGCCATCGCGTACCAGTAGAGCGATTCGTCGGACCAGTCCTCGAGGAAGCGCTGCCGGGCGGCGACGTCCGCATTCCGGTCAAAGAGCGGGGGCTCGGGAACGAGCTGATCGAGCCGGCGCAGGATCTGCGTCGAGTCGAAGACGCGCCGTCCGTCGATCTCCACGACGGGCATCTTCCGCGCCTGCGGGTTCCAGCGCTTGAAGTCCGCCGGGCTCTTCGGCGGGACGAGCGTGAAGGCGATCCCCTTCAGCTGCAGCGCGCGCGCGACCTTCTCCACGAACGGTGACAGCCGGCTTCCGAACAGCTTGGCTTCCATGTCGGCTCCTTCCGGGCGACGGGCGATCATGCTGCCAGCGCGCCGGGCGCGATTGTGTCCGGACGCCGGAGGCCGGGTCAAGACGGCGCGGGCCAGTCTTCAGCCTTGGCGCTGAGGGCTGGCCCGCCGGTCAATGCCTACTGGGGGTGGAAGCTCAGAATGTCAGCAAGGCGCCGCTGTTGTTGAAGACCTTGTACTGCGTGACGGTGAGGATGCCCGGACCCACGCAAGACGCCACATGCGCGCCTGAAGTAGCGCCGGACCCTATGACCGACCAGATTGCTTCGACGCGGTGAGGCTTTCCCTTCCGCACGGGAACGACGAAGTCGAAGCTGTGCGCCGACAACGTGCTCAAGATCAGGTCGAAGTCACAGAGCGGGTTGGGCCCCACGCAGACCCCTGTTGTCGCCGGGGCTCTAACGCTGCAGGTGAAGCCAGTTCCGAGGCTGGAGCAGTTCGCGTCCGTGGTGCAGGCAATGGTCGTGGGGGCCATTGTGCATTCGGTGAGCTGAGAAAAGAGGTTGCTGCTGATCTGCTGAAATCGCTCGTCGTACACCACACAGTTGGTGGGAAGTATTCCGGCACCACTGCCATCGACCGTTACGCAGACCTCAATTCCGATGTCCGCCGTCGCGCTGGGAATGGTTGTCGAGATCTTCGTGTCGGTGAAAAGGCCGCTCACCAGCGAAGGCCTGATATCCAACGTTACGCCGCTCCCATTGGACGTCGAGATGTCGGCGCTGAACAGGGTTACCCCAGTGCCCCCGCTGAAACTGCCGCCTGTCCCGATCGCGCAGGACGCTGGGGTGCCGGTGGCGCTGAAATTGCCGCTGGATTGCGCGAGGGCAAGTCTCGAGCCAAGTACGGTGGCGAGGGCTGCTACTGCAAACACGGATGCTAACGTCCTCATTCGTTTCCTCCGGGGTTCTTGTAGCGAAATGTTAATGCCTTGATGGGCGAAGACGGGAGATGGGCGTTCGATCGAAGGTCACCCGCTTTCCCGTCGGATCAGGAAAGGCGGCGCCGGCCGGCCAAAGGTCGTACGAAGATGCATCATGTCCTCCCTGACGATGCGAGGTGGTGGTCGGGGTGCTCGCGCGTCGGCACCCGCGGAACGGTTCGATAGCAGTTTCAATGCCAGTGAATGGGCTACACCCCATGGCCAGCGCGGCGCGGCATGAGTTGGCAACTGTGCGGCGTGAAGGGAGCTACTCGTAGTTTCGCGTGACTTCTATGGCGGACGTCACACGAATCCCGGAACGATTGGGCGCGCTTCGCATCCTCTGAAGGTGCTACGTCCCTCGCACTCTCGTGGGCTGCTTCGGGACCAGGTGGGGTGCTTGGACTCGTGCACGGTCGCACCTTCGATTCCGGGCAGCTCGGCGGGCGTGACCTGTGGCGCCACCAGCATCCGGTTGCCGGAGCGTGGCTGGTGACTTGCCTTGACCCGTCCCCGGGGCGCACGATAGACGCGCCCAATGCGCAGCCCCCGAGACTTCGGCAAGCCGCTTGCCATCGGCGCGCCCACACCGCCGCCGGAGATCCCCGTGAAGCCGTCGCGGGTGATCCACTTCTTCGACCCCTCGAACGCGAAGATGGCGGCCAAGCTGCCCGAGATCGCCCAGAAGACGGACATCCTGCTCGGCAACCTCGAGGACGCGATCCCCGCCGACAAGAAGGTGGAGGCGCGCGAGGGGCTGGCGCGCATCGGCCGGGAGGTCGACCTCGGCGACACGCCGCTCTGGACGCGCGTCAACAGCCTCGACAGCCCGTGGTTCCTCGACGACATCATGCGGCTGGTGGGCGAGATCGGCGACCGGCTCGAGGTGATCATGATCCCCAAGGTCGAGGGGCCGTGGGACATCCACTACGTCGATCGCCTCCTCGCCCAGCTCGAGGCGCGCCACAAGCTCCGGCGCGCGCTCCTCGTCCACGCCATCCTGGAGACGGCGCTCGGCGTCACCAACGTCGAGGAGATCTGCGCCGCGAGCCCGCGCATGCAGGGGATCAGCTTCGGGCCGGCGGACCTCGCTGCCTCCCGGCGCATGAAGACGACGCGCGTCGGCGGCGGCCACCCGGCCTACCTGGTGCGCACGGACCCCGACCCCACGAACCCGAACGCGCCGCGCCCGACGGCCCAGCAGGACCCGTGGCACTACTCGATCGCGCGCATGGTGGACGCGTGCGCGTCGACGGGCTGCCTGCCCTTCTACGGACCCTTCGGCGACATCTCGGACCCGCTCGGCTGCGAGGACCAGTTCCGCGCGGCGTTCCTGCTCGGCTGCGTCGGGGCCTGGTCGCTTCACCCGAGCCAGATCGACATCGCCAAGCGGGTCTTCAGCCCGCCCGTGGAGGAGGTGGCGTTCGCCAAGCGCGTCCTCGAGGCGATGCCCGACGGCCGCGGCGTCCTCATGCTCGACGGCAAGATGCAGGACGACGCGACCTGGAAGCAGTGCCGGGTGATGCTGACCCTCGCGAAGCTGCTGGCGGCGAAGGACCCGGAGCTGGCGCGACTCTACGGCCTCTGAGCCCGCGGTCCCGATGCTGACTCGCGTGCACCACGTCGGCCTCGTCGTCCGCCGCCTCGAGGACGGCCTCGCCTTCTGGCAAGACACGCTCGGGCTCCGCATCGTCAAGCAGGCGACGGTCCAGGACCAGGGCGTGCGAGCCGCCCTGCTGCCGATCGGCCGGAGCGAGATCGAGCTGCTCGAGCCGATCGACGCGGCGGGCGGCGTCGCCAAGTTCCTCGCCCGGCGCGGCGAGGGGCTCCACCACGTCTGCTTCGAGACGCCCGACGTCGCGGCCGAGCTCGCCGCCGCCCGGGGCGCGGGGCTGCCGCTGATCGACGAGGCGCCGCGCCGGGGCCTCGCCGGCATGATCTGCTTCCTCCACCCGAAGGGCACGTGCGGCGTTCTCGTGGAATTCGCCACGCCGCCGCCCGGTGAGCACCACGACGCCGTCGCGGGTACCGGTCCGTTCGCCGGCATCGCGCTCCGCGAAGTGACGGCCCGGAGCCGCGATGCGGCAACCGCCGCGGCGCTCTTCACGAGCAGGCTCGGCCTTGCGCCTGCAGCGGCCGAGGCCGCCCCCGGACTGACCGCGACGGCGGTCACCGCCGGCGGCGTCCGCCTCGGGTTCCTGAGCGCCGACCTGAGTGCCTCCTCCCCGAACGCAACCGCGGTCAGGGAAGCTCTCGAGACCGGCGGCGAGGGGCTGAGCGGCCTCGTCCTCGAGGTGCCGGATATCGCGGCTGCGGGTCGTACCCTGGGCACTCCACCGGAGGGAGACGTCCACCTCGACGCCGCGCGGTGTCACGGCGTCCCGCTCACGTTCCGGGCCGCCGCCCGCTGAACAGGCCTCAGAGACGGTCGCGGACGCCCGCCAGGCCGGCGGCCTTGGCGCAGCTCGCGCAGCAGAAGACGCGCCCGTCTCCTTCGATGCCGTGGCCGATCACGCGGCACCCGCAGCGGGCACACGTCGGCGCGAGCGCCTGGATGGCGCACTCGAAGCTGTCGAAGACGTGCGGCGCGCCTCCCGTGATCACCTGGAAGGTCTTGTCGTACTCGTTGCGACATACCTCGCACTGGGCCATGCGTGCACCCTCCTCTGCCGGACGAACGGCTCCATCCTTCGCCATGTAGAAAGGTGGGATCAATCCCCTGCCACGCAGGATTGACGTCCCGGAGCCGGCACGGCAGCGAGGGAGTGTCCTCTGGCCATGCTCTACACCCGGGACACGGGGAGCGGACAGCCGGTCCTGCTCCTGCATGCCTTTCCCCTGAACAGCCGCATGTGGGAGCCGCAGATGGATGCGCTCGCCGCCCGCGCGCGGCTGCTCGCCCCCGACCTCCCGGGATTCGGCCTGAGTCCGCCGCCCCCCGCGGCCCCTTCGCTCGACGACTACGCGCGGCAGGTCGTCGACGTCCTCGATGCACTCGCGGTCGACCAGGTGGTCGTCGTCGGCCTGTCGATGGGAGGCTACCTCGCCTTCCGGCTCGTCGGGGAGCTCGGCCGGCGTCTCGTCGGTCTCGTCCTGGCCAACACGCGCGCCACGCCGGACGCGGAGTCAGGGGCGCTCGCCCGGCACCGGCTGGCCGCCGAGGTCGAGGCGCGCGGCGTCGAGGTCGCGGCGAGCGAGTTCCTGCCGAAGCTTCTGGGTGCGACGACGCAACGCGGCCGGCCGGCGCTCGTCGACCGCGTGCGCGGCATCATCCGGGAGAACACGCCGGCCGGTGTCGCGGCGGCCCTGCGCGCGATGGCGGCGCGGCCCGACTCGACATCGCTGCTGGCCGGCATCCGCTGTCCCGTGCTGTGCGTCGCGGGCGAAGAGGACACGCTCACGCCCCCGGAGGTCGCGCGCGCCATGGCCGAGCGCATTCCCGGCGGCCGGGCGATGGTCGTGTCCGGGGCCGGGCACCTCACCAACCTGGAAGCGCCCCAGGCCTTCAACGACGCGCTGGCCGGATTCCTGAGCGAGAGGACCAGGCATGACGAGGGACGCGGCGGCGACCCGCTTCCGTGATCGCGCCCATGCGGGGGGGGTGCTCGCGGCCGCGCTCGCTCGGTACGCGCACCGTCGCGACGTCATCGTGCTCGCGTTGCCGCGCGGCGGCGTGCCGGTCGGCTGCGAGGTGGCGCGCGCGCTCGGCGTCCCGCTCGACGTCTTCGTCGTCCGCAAGCTCGGCGTGCCGGGCCACGAGGAGCTCGCCATGGGGGCGATCGCATCGGGCGGCGTGCGACTCCTGAACGAGGACGTGGTGGCGCTGGCCGGCGTCTCCGAAGAGGCCATCGACGAGGTCGCGGCGCGCGAGGCAGCGGAGATCCGTCGCCGCGAGCGCGTCTACCGCGGCGATCGCGGACCGCCCGACCTCCGCGGCCGCACCGTCATCCTGGTCGACGATGGGCTCGCGACGGGCGCGAGCATGCGTGCCGCCGCGGCGGCCGTCCGGCGTCAGGGTCCGGCGTGGGTCGTGGTCGCCGTCCCCGCCGCCGCGGCCGACACCTGCGAGACGCTGCGCGGCGAGGTCGACGAGCTCGTGTGCCTGATGACGCCCGAGCCGTTCCACGCCGTCGGCCTGTGGTACGAGGACTTCTCGCAGACGAGCGACGAGGAGGTGCGGCAGTTGCTGGAGTGGAATTCGTTGACCTTTCGCGTCACGGACAGATAATAGTGTGATTCATATGCCGACGCCCCTCGAGCAGTGGGTAGACGAGTGCTCCCGGATCACCCGGCCGAAGGCCGTCCACTGGTGCGACGGGTCGGCGGCCGAGTACCAGCGCCTGGTCCAGGAGATGCTCGGCACGCGCACCCTGATCGAGCTGAACCAGCAGGCGTACCCGGGGTGCTACCTGCACCGCAGCGACCCGAGCGACGTCGCGCGCACCGAGCACCTGACCTTCGTGTGCAGCCGCACCAAGGAGGACGCCGGGCCGAACAACAACTGGATGTCGCCGGCCGACGCCAAGGAGAAGGTCGGTGCGCTCTTCGCCGGCGCCATGCGCGACCGGACCATGTACGTGGTGCCCTACCTGATGGGTCCGGTCTCGTCGCCCTACAGCCAGGTGGGCGTCGAGATCACCGACAGCCCCTACGTGGCGGTCAGCATGCGCATCATGACGCGCATGGGGAAGGTCGCGCGCGACCGGCTGGGCGCCTCGGACTACTACGTGAAGGGCCTGCACTCGCTCGGCGACCTCAGCCCCGACCGCCGCTTCATCCTGCACTTCCCCGAGGAGCGCACGATCTGGTCGGTCGGCTCCGGCTACGGCGGCAACGCGCTCCTCGGCAAGAAGTGCCATTCGCTCCGCATCGCGAGCTGGATGGCGCGCGAGGAGGGCTGGCTCGCCGAGCACATGCTGATCGTCGGGATCGAGGAGCCGAGCGGACGGACGACGTACATCGCCGCGGCGTTCCCGAGCGCGTGCGGGAAGACGAACCTCGCCATGCTCGTCCCGCCCGCCAGCCACAAGGGCTACAAGGTGTGGACCGTCGGCGACGACATCGCGTGGATGAACCCCGCCGACGGCCAGCTGCGCGCGATCAACCCCGAGGCGGGGTTCTTCGGCGTCGCGCCCGGGACGAACTCGAAGACCAATCCCAACATGATGGCCACGATCGGGAAGAGCTCGCTGTTCACCAACGTGGCGCTCACGCCGCGCGGCACGCCGTACTGGGAGGGCATGGACGGCGGCCCGCCGCCCGAGGCGCTCGACTGGCAGGGCCGGCCCTGGACCCCGGCGAGCGGCACGAAGGCAGCCCATCCCAACTCGCGCTTCACGACGCCGGCCCACCAGTGCCCGTCGATGTCGCCCGAGTGGGAGAGCCCTGGCGGCGTGCCGATCTCCGCGCTCGTGTTCGGCGGCCGGCGCGCCACGCTCATGCCGCTCGTCTTCCAGGCCTTCAACTGGCAGCACGGCGTCTTCCTCGGCGCGACGATGGCCTCGGAGACCACGGCCGCGGCGACCAGCGCCGTCGGCGTCGTGCGACAGGATCCCATGGCGATGCTGCCGTTCTGCGGCTACAACATGGGCGACCACTTCGGCCACTGGCTTCGCATGGGCACGCGCGTCGCCACGCCGCCGCAGATCTTCCGGGTGAACTGGTTCCGTCAGGGCCGCGATGGCAGCTACCTCTGGCCCGGGTTCGGCGAGAACCTGCGCGTGCTCCGCTGGATGGTCGCGCGAGTCCACGGCGAGGTGGGCGCGGCCGACACCCCGATCGGCCGTGTGCCGCACGTCGCGGACCTCGACCTCACCGGCATCGACGTCTCGCGCGCGACGCTCGAGGAGCTGCTCGCCGTCGACCGCCAGGGCTGGCTCGAGGCGGCGGCCGCGCAGGGGACCTTCCTCGAGCAGTTCGGCGATCGCCTGCCGCGCGAGATCCGCGAGGAGCAGGCCACGCTCGTGAAGCGCCTCCGGGGCTAGCCGCTCGACTCGAGATGGAATCTCCGCGCGTGCCGCGCGCGCGGCCGAGCGAAGCGAGCGGGGAGTGAGGACCCGGCGGGCTCCGCCCGACGGGGCGAGGGGCGGAGCCCCTCGCTGATCTAGCCGCGCTCGGCGGCCGACGCGCGCGCCCGCGCCCCGGCGGGTGTCAGCGCCCGGCGCAGGATCTTCCCGTTGCGCGTGCGCGGCAGCTCGTCCATGAGATAGACGATCCGCGGGGCCTTGTACGATGCGAGCCGCCGCCGGCCGTAGGCCAGGACGTCGTCGGGAGAGAGCGCGCTGCCCGGCCGCGCCGTCACGTAAGCCACGACCAGCACCTTCCCCGACGACACCTCTTCCCCCGCGGCCGCCGCGTCCGCCACGGCCGGGTGGTCCTTCAGCACGCGCTCGATCTCGTGCGGCGAGACGCGATAGCCGAAGGTGTTGATGAGGTCGTCCTTGCGCCCGAGGAACCAGACGTAGCCATCCTCGTCCTGGCGGGCGTAGTCGCCGGTCAGGAACCAGTCGGCGCGAAAGCACGCGGCGGTCTCCTCCGGCTGGTTCCAGTAGCCGAGCATGAGCCCCGGGTCGTCGCGCCGGATGCAGAGCATGCCCTCCTCGCCCGGGGGCACCGTACCGAGCGTCGCCGGATCCAGGAGCTCGACGGCGTGGCCGGGCTGCACGAAGCCGGCGGCGCCCGGCCGGAGCGGGCGCGCCCGGGTCTGGCAGATGTAGTAGGAGCATTCGGTCATCCCGAGTCCCTCGTAGATCTCGAGCCCGAAGCGGTCGCGCCACGCCGCGAGCACCTGGTCGGAGAGATGCTCGCCCGCGCTCATGCAGTGGCGGAGCGACGGCACGTCGCGCCGCGTCGCCTGCGTCTTCTGGACGATCTGGCGGTAGATCGTCGGCACGCCGATGAAGATCGTCGCCGCGTGCGCGGCGATGAGGCGCGGCCAGAGCGCGGCGTCGCTCGCTCCCTCGTGCACGATCGCCGTGTGGCCGCGGTAGAGCGGGTCCATGAGGCCGGTGCCGAGCACATAGGTCCAGTTGAACTTGCCCGAGTGGAGGACCCGATCGCCTGCGGGGCGGAAGTCGAACCAGTAGCGGGACGACGGCTGGCGGCCGAGCAGCGCCCGGTGGGCGTGCAGGACGCCTTTCGGATAGCCGCTCGTGCCGGAGGTGTAGACGAGGTAGGCGGGGTCCTCGGCCCGCGTCGGGTGCGCAGCCTCGCAGCGCGAGATGCCGGCGAGCGCCCCCTCGAGATCGCGGACGTCGACACGCGCCGGCCGGCCCGCCTCGCCTGGCCCGACGAGGAGCACGTGCGTCACATGATCGAGACGCTCGACGGCGTCGCGCATCGCGTTCCAGCTCGCCACGTCGGTGACCAGCACCCGCGCGCCGGAGTCCGCGGCGAGGTACACGACCTCCTCCGAGGTGAGCAGGATGGAGGTCGGAACGGGGATGGCCCCCCGCTTCATGGCCCCCAGGAAGACGACCGGATACTCGAGGCAGTTGGCGAGACGGATCAGCACCCGCTCGCCGGCGCCGACGCCGAGATCGCGCAGGAGCTGCGCGAAGCGGCTCGTCTCCGCCGCCAGCTCGGCGAAGGTAGCCTGGCGCACACCCGTGCGGTCGTCGTCGACGACCACGGCGGTCCGTTCCTCGACCGGCGCGCCGAGATGCGCGTCTGTGCACGCCACCCCGATGTTGAAGTGCTCGGGGATGTTCCAGCGCCACGGCGGGAAGTCGCGCACCGCCGTCAGGGTGCCGGTTCGCGCGGGATATTGCCAGACAGCGGCCCGGCGTCAGCGAAACGCGGGCATCACCTTCTCGGCGAAGAGGCGGGCCGGGTCGCGCGTGTCGCGGCCGAAGAACTCGATCACGAGGAGCGTGCAGCCGAGGGCGCGGTGGCGCTCGATCCGGTCAATGACCCGTTCGGGCGTGCCCCAGATGCCGTGCGCTTCGAGGCCGGCGCCCATGTGTCCGCCGTAGATCTTCTGTGCGCGCTCGAGCCCGGTGCGCGCGGCGTCGTCGGTCTCGGCGACGACGACGAGGCACTGCTGCGACACCTCGATCGACGCGAAATCGCGGCCGACCTCCGCGCAGCGGCGCCTCAAGGCCTCGACCTTGGCGCCGAGCTCCGGCTGGAAGGCGGCGAGGTTGTTCCAGATGTCCGCGTGCCGGGCGGCGATCCCCATGAGCCGCCGCTCGCCGCTGCCGCCGATCAGGATGGGCGGCCGGCGGACGGGCTTCGGCTCGCACACCGCGTCGCGCACCGTGCAGTGCTTGCCCTCGAAGGTCGTCCGCTCCTCGGTCCAGAGCCGACGGAGGACCTGGGCCGTCTCCTCGAGCGCGCCCAGCCTCGCCCCGAGGGAGGGGAAGGGGCAGCCGTAGGCCTCGAACTCGGACGCGAACCACCCCGCGCCGAGGCCGACGATCGTGCGGCCGCCGGCGATGTGGTCGATGGTGGCCACCTGCTTCGCGAGGACGGCGGGGTTGCGGAAGAACGGCGGGGTGACCAGCGTGCCCAGCTCCACCCGCTCGGTGATGGCGGCCACGGCGGCGAGCTCGCTCCACGCCTCGAAGATCGGCAGCGTCGGCATGGGGACGCTGTGGAGGTGGTCGCAGACCCAGACCGAGTCGAACCCGAGCCGGTCGAACTCGACGGCCGCCGCACGGGCCTCCTGCCACGAGCGCTTGATCTGCGGCAGCGTCACCCCGAAGCGGACCGGTCGCGCCATGGCCACGGCTCACGCGCTCGCGGCGCGCGCCCCTGCCTCCGTGCGCGGCGCGCCGATCACGTCGAGGATGCGGTCCATCACGTCGACCACGTCGAAGTCCTTGGGGGTGAAGACCGCCTTCACCCCGAGCGACCTGAGCGCCTCGACGTCGCGTTCGGGGATGATGCCGCCGAGGACGACCGGCATCTCGCCGACTCCCTGGCGGACGAGCTCCTCGGTGACCGCGCGTGCGATCTCCAGGTGCGCGCCGGACAGCACCGAGAGGCCGAGCACCGTCGCGTCCTCCTGGATGGCCGAGGCGACGATCTCGGGCACCGTCCAGCGGATGCCCCCGTAGATCACCTCGAAGCCGGCGTCGCGGGCGGCCACCGCGATCATCTCCGAGCCGTTGGAGTGCCCGTCGAGCCCGGGCTTGCCGACCACCATCCGCGGCCGCCCGCCGTGCCGGGCGCCCCAGGCCGCCACCCGCGCGCGCACCGCCTCGGCGCGCGGCGTGTCCAGGCCGAGCCGCTGGCCCTCGACGCCGGTGGCGGCCCGGTACTCGCCGAAGACGGCGCGCAGCGCGTCCGCCCACTCGCCGGTGGTGACCCGCGCCCGCGCGCACGCGATCGAGGCGGGCATCAGGTTCGTGCCCGCCAGGGCCGCCTCCCGCAGCGCGCGGAGCGTCCGCTCGACGTCGGCCTGACTCCGCCGGGTCTGCGTCGCGCGCAGCATGTCCAGCGTCTCGGCCGCCGAGACCGGGTCGAACTTGAAGAGGCCGCCGTCGTCGCCCGAGACGAGCGGCGACGCGAGGCCCTCGGTCCAGCGGTTGCGTCCGACGACCGCGATCTCGCCCTTGTTGATGCGCGCCAGACGCTCGGCCTGGCTGCGCACGAGCGCCGCCTTCATGTAGCCCGACTCGACCGCCGCCAGCGCCCCTCCCGCCTGCCCGATGTGCGCGATCTCCGCGTAGGCCGCTTCCTTCAGGGCCGCGACCTTCGCGGCCACCACCGGCGAGCCCGCGAACAGGTCGGGGTACTCGAGGAGGTCCGTCTCGTAGGCCAGGATCTGCTGGAGCCGGAGCGACCACTGCTGATCCCACGGCCGCGGCAGGCTGAGCGCCTCGTTCCACGTCGGGAGCTGGAGCGCCCGGCAGCGGGCGTCGCGGCTGAGGGTCACGCCGAGCGCCTCGAGCAGGATGCGCCAGGCGTTGTTCTCCGGCTGCTCCTCGGTGAGGCCGAGCGAGTTCACCTGCACGCCGTAGCGGAACAGCCGGTACTTCGGGTTCTTCACGCCGTAGCGGTCGCGGGTGATCTCGTCCCACATCTCGACGAACGCCCGCATCTTGCACATCTCCTCGACGAAGCGGATGCCGGCGTTGACGAAGAACGAGATGCGGCCGACCGACTGCTCGAACTCCTCGGCCGTGAAGCAGCCCCGCTCGCGGATGGCGTCGAGGACTGCCATGGCGTTGGCGAGCGCGAAGGCGAGCTCCTGCGTCGGCGTCGCCCCCGCCTCCTGGAGGTGGTACGAGCAGATGTTCGAGGCGTTCCACCTCGGGATGCGGTGCAGGCAGTAGTCGTACATGTCGACGATCAGCCGCATCGAGTGCCGGGGCGGGAAGATGTACGTGCCGCGGGCGAGGTACTCCTTGATGATGTCGTTCTGCGTCGTGCCCTGGAGGACCTTGGGATCGACGCCCCGCTCCTCGGCGAGCGCGACGTAGAGCGCGAGCAGCCACATGGCCGTCGCGTTGATCGTCATCGAGGTGTGGATCTGGTCGATGGGGATGCCGTCGAAGAGGACGTGAAAGTCGTCGATCGAGTTGATCGGCACGCCGACCTTGCCGATCTCGGGCCCGGCGATCGAATGGTCCGAGCTGTAGCCGCACTGGGTGGGAAGGTCGAAGGCGATCGAGAGGCCCGTCTGCCCGCGGGAGAGGTTGGCGCGGTAGAGGGCGTTCGACTCGCGGACGTTCGTGTGGCCCGCGTAGGTACGGAAGATCCAGGGCTGGTCGCGCCTGGGGTTTCCGTCCTTGTCGAACAGCGTATGTGCCTGGCGCGTCATGGCTCGACTCCTACCACGGCGCCCATTGTGCAAGCGACGAGCGCCCGGGGCAACCCGCCGGCTCGACAGCCCTCTGCCGAGAAGTCGGGTTACTCCTGGCCCGACCGTAGCCGATCCAGAACCCGTTCCAGCAGCAGCTCATAGACCACGCTGCGCTGCTCGGCGAAGATGCACTCGATCGTTGCCCGCTTCGCGTAGCTGAACACGCCTCGGTAGCCGCCGACGCGAAGGCGGCAGTATCCCTCGAGGGGCGGCTCCAGCGCCCTGATGTCACCCTTCTGGGCCGCCAGGTCTCTCAGCGCATGCCGCAATCGGCGCTTCGGTTCGGGCGGAAGACGGCGGACGAAGTCGACGACCTGTCTCGCCAGGACGACCCGCATCACCCGTCGGCATCGAGCGCCGAGAGCGGGACGAATCGCGTTCGGCCCGCCCGCCGAGGAGCGACCCCCGGGGTCGTTCGAGGCGCGGTGCGGTGGCGAGGCAAGCCTCCACCGCGTCGACGCGCTCCACCGCCGGCGCCTCGCAGGACCCGGGATCGAGCGACGCATGGGGCGCCTCCGCCGTCTGCTCCACGAGCGGCTCGCCGAACGAGAGCGGGCGTTCCGCGTCGATCGGTACGACGCGCCCGCGCGCCGCTTCATCGTCCGTGCGGACTTCTGGCGGACGACGGACGCGGCGAGCGTGCGCTGCGTCCGCGTCGACGAGAGCACCGACCGATCGGCGCTCGGCGCCGACGGATGGATGTGGTCCGGACGCGGCGTGACCGCACGCGGGGCCGAGAGCCAACCGCTCTCCGTTCGGCTCGAGGTCCCCGCCGGCGTCTACGCGGTCGATGCGGCCGCCACGCCGATCCCCGCCCCACCCTGGCTCTTCGGGTTCGCGCGATGGCGCCGGAAGGCGTTCTTACCGGACGTCCCGTCGGAGTTCCCGCCGCTCGGGACGCTCGACGCCTCGCGCGGCGAGCTGGCGCTCGAGCTGCCGGCGGCCGTCGCGCGCGGGCACCACGTGCTCGCGCTCCGCTTGACGCCGCCCGGCGCGACGCCTTCCGTCCCCGGCGTGGACGAGGGGCAACGCGATCGCCTGAAGGCGCTCGGCTACGTCCAGTGATCCCCTGCCCTTCCGCATTGCACACCCATCCGGTGTTCGATATAGCGCCTGCCAGTGGGGGGGTCCGCGCTGAGCTGGCCGGCGATCGCCGTCGTCATCCCCAGTCACAACCGGGCGGAGTTCCTCCCCGCGACGCTCGAGAGCGTCTTCGCGCAGACCGATTGCCCCCCGTTCGAGGTCGTCCTCGTCGACGACGCCTCGACCGACGACACCGCCGCCGTCGTCGCGGCGGCTCGCCACCCCATCGTGTACGTCCGCCACGAGCGCAACCGGGGCGTCGCCCGGGCGCGCCAGACGGGCGTCGAGCGGTCGCGAGCGCCGCTGCTCGCGTTTCACGACTCCGACGACGTGATGCTCCCCGGGCGCCTCGGCGAGCTCGCGCGCTATCTCGACGCGCATCCGGACGTGGGCGCCGTGTTCTCGAACGGCATCGTCGGGCCGGACGGCCACCCACCGTCCACGGTCGTTCCTCCCGAGCTGGCGGCGTCGCTCGACGGCCGGCGGATCGGCGTGCGGGACATCCTCCGCGGCGGCCTTCCCATGTACCTCCAGACCGCGCTCATTCGCCGCGAGGCGTTCGAGCGGGCGGGCGGGATCGACACGACGCTCGTCCGGCACGCCGACCTCGAGCTCGGCTGCCGCCTGGCGGTCGTCGGCACGGTCGTGTTCCTCGATCGCGCGACGTTCCGCTACCGGCTCCATGGGGCGAACCAGACCCGCAACCGACTGCAGCTCCGGGAGGGTCTCGCCGACGTGATGCAGCGCCTGCGCACCCGCCATCCGGAATGCCTCGAAGCGTGCGGCGAGGCCTGGTACCGCGATCGCGAGAAGCGTCATCTGAACCGGATCGCCTTCAAACACCTGCTGCACGCGCGGCTCCTGCGGGCCGGCGCGGCGTATCTGCGGGCACTGACACTGGGCGCTCGAGCTGGTCGCGTGGGTTGGCGCCGGACGGTCGCGGGTTCGGCCCGGCCCTCGTGACGGGGGGAGGACATCCATGCGCGTGCTGGTCTTGGGCGGAGACGGATACTGCGGCTGGCCGACGGCGCTCCATCTGGCCGCACGCGGCCACGACATCTCCATTCTCGATAACTTCGCGCGCCGGCTCTGGGACCACGAGCTCGGCTGCGAGACGCTCACGCCCATTCGCCCGCTCCATGACCGCGTGGCGATCTGGCGTGAGCTCACGGGACAGACGATCCGGACGTTCGTCGCCGACATGACCAACTACGCGGCGCTGGCCGAGGCGGTCGCGGCCACGGATCCCGATGCCGTGGTGCACTTCGCCGAGCAGCGCGCGGCCCCGTACTCCATGATCGACCGCGAGCACGCCGTCTTCACGCAGACGAACAACGTGGTCGGCACGCTGAATCTCCTCTTCGCGCTGAAGGACCTCCGGCCCGACTGTCATCTCGTCAAGCTCGGCACCATGGGGGAGTACGGAACGCCGAACATCGACATCGAAGAGGGCTTCATCGAGATCCAGCACAAGGGTCGCCGGGACGTGCTCCCGTTCCCGAAGCAGCCGGGGTCCTTCTACCACCTCTCCAAGGTGCACGACTCGCACAACATCATGTTCTGCTGCCGGATCTGGGACCTCCGCGCGACCGACCTCAACCAGGGCGTCGTCTACGGCACCGTGACCGACGAGATCGACCGCCATCCGGGCCTCATCAATCGCTTCGACTACGACGACGTGTTCGGAACGGCGCTCAACCGCTTCTGCGTGCAAGCCGCGATCGGCCACCCGCTCACGGTCTACGGGCGCGGCGGACAGACGCGCGGCTTTCTGGACATCCGAGACACCGTGCGATGCGTCGAGCTCGCCATCCTCCATCCACCGCGCGGCGGCGAGTATCGGGTGTTCAACCAGTTCACCGAGCAGTTCTCGGTCAAGGACCTCGCGGAGAAGATCCGTGCGGCCGGCGACAAGCTCGGGCTGGACGTGTGCGTCGACACCGTCCCCAATCCGCGGGTGGAGCGCGAGGAGCATTACTACAACGCCACCCACACACGGCTCCTGGATCTCGGCCTCGAGCCGCACTACCTGTCGGATTCGCTCCTGGACTCGCTGCTGAACATCGCCATCCGCCATCGCGATCGCGTGCGGGAGGACGTCATCCTGCCCCGCATCGACTGGCGCGAGACGCACAACCGACACGATGCGGCCACGTTCGCGACGGGCGCCACCACGGGTGCGGGACTTCCGGCGGACGGACGCGGCGAGGCCCCCGCCATTCTCTTCCGGTGAGCTGGCTCGTCACCGGGGGCGCCGGCTTCGTCGGCGTGAACCTCGTCCGCCTCCTCGCGACGCGCGGCATTCGCGCTCGCGTCTTCGATGACCTGACGCACGGCCGGCGCGAGGATCTGGCCGGGGTCGACGCCGAGCTCGTGGTGGGTGACATCCGCGACGCCGCGGCGGTGGACCGCGCACTCGCCGGCGTCGAGCTGGTCGTGCACCTCGCCGCCCACACACGGGTCATGGACTCGATCGCCGACCCCACCGGCAGCTTCGACGTGAACGTCCGCGGAACCCTCGTCCTCCTGGAGGCGTGCCGCCGGCGCGGCGGCCTCCGGCGGTTCATCCTCGCGTCCACCGGCGGCGCGGTCCTCGGGGACGCGGTCCCGCCCGTACACGAGGGCATGCCGGCGCGTCCGCTGTCCCCGTACGGGGCGAGCAAGCTCGCGTGCGAGGGCTACTGCTCGGCCTACTACGGCTCGTACGCCATCCCCACCGTCGCGCTGCGCTTCTCCAACGTCTACGGTCCGTACTCGTACCTGAAGGGCAGCGTCGTCCCCGTGTTCTTCAAGCGCATCCTCGCGGGCGAGCCGCTCGTGATCCATGGCGACGGGGCCCAGACGCGCGATTTCCTCTACGTCGACGACCTCTGTCGCGCGATCGTGGCGGCGGCGGAGCGCGAATGCAGCGGGGAAGTCCTGCACATCGGCAGCGGGCGCGAGACGACCATCCGCGACCTCGCCGATCAGATGCTCACCGTCACGGGCATCCCCGTCCCGATCGAATGGCGGGCCGCCCGGACGGGCGAGGTCCGCCGGAACTTCGCGTGCACCGATCGCGCGCGGGCCGTGCTCGGCTTTGTGCCGGCAGTGTCGCTGGAGGAAGGGCTGCTCCGGACGTGGGACTGGTTTCGCCGCGCCTCGCCGTCAGTGACGGGGGAAGCCCCGGGTCGTGGCGCCTCGTTTGACTGATGTTATCAGGCAGCCTCACTCGACCAGGCGAAATTTCTTCCATGTGCGTCCTATGCGCGCGCGGTAGGCGAGGAAGTCGGTGCGGTCGAGGGTGAATATATCGACCAGGATCACCGGCGCCGTTTGGCGCGCAGCAGCGCCGGCAGTGCCTGTTTCGCTCGACGGGCCGGGGCTCGCGCATACCCGCCCGGACCGAGGTCGATCCTGCGGTAGACCTCGAACGGCTGTGGCGCCGCTCCGCGTAGCGCGTCACGGGCCGCGACCAGCCCGCGCTTCAGCGCACCCGACACCGACACGCCTGTCGCACGCTGGATCTCTGCCAGCGCGCGTTCGGACTCCGGGTCGAGCCGTACGGTCCGGATCGCCATGTAAGACACCCGTATTGCACCATCCAGCGCGACGCAACCAGGGGTGCATAGTCTCAGTTCTGCAGCGCGGGATCCGACGGCACAACCCCGGCCGGTTGCATTGCTCTAGGCTTCCACCGCAACCGCGGCGCTGCGCGGCGGGTCGTTGCGCCGACGGAGCTTGATCGCCGGCACGGACCGGTTATACTCAGGGTATGAAGACCGCGGTGTCCATCCCGGACGAGGTGTTCGATGAGGCTGAGCGGCTCGCGCGGCGCACGAAGCGGTCTCGGAGCGAGGTGTACAGCCGAGCCCTCGCCGAGTACGTAGCCCGTCACGCCCCCGACCGTGTCACGGAGGCGATGGACCGGGCGCTGACCGAGATCGACCAACGGGTGGACAAGTTCGCGCGCGCGGCGTCCCGTCGCATCCTCGAGCGCAGCGACTGGTGAGCATCGCCCAAGGTGACGTCTGGTGGGCAGACCTCCCGCGGCCGACGGGGTCCGGCCCAGGGTTCCGACGTCCGGTGGTCGTCGTACAGGGAGATGCGCTGAACCGCAGCCGAATCGCGACGGTCGTGTGTATTCCCCTGACCAGCAACGTGAAGTGGGCGACTGCGCCGGGAAACGTCCTGCTTCCGCCCGGCGCAACTGGGCTTTCGAAGGAGTCCATTGCCAACGTCTCCCAGATCGTGACGTTGGACAAGACTGATTTGACCGAGCGAACCGGGAAGCTGCCGAGAGCCAAGCTCGAGCTGGTACTGTCGGGGCTCGATGTCGTCCTTGGACGCTGAGGAGCCGTGTCCATCCACCAGCTCACGCGCTCCGCTTCCTCATCGCACATAAGGGTCCCCGTGCGGCCGCGTCCGCTCCTGCCCTACGGGGTCGCCCTGCTGAGCGTCGTCGTCGCGACCCTCCTGCGGCTTGCGTTGGAGGCGTTCGGGGTCCGGCTGCCCTTCCTCACGTTCTTTCTGGCCACGATCATCTCGGCGTGGCTCGGCGGGGTCGGGCCCGGTGCCCTGGCGCTCGGGCTCAGCCTCGCCGCCAACGCCGCCCTGTTCGGCGCTTCGGATCGGACGCGCACCGCCGCGTTCCTGGTTGTCTGCACCGTCATCGTGCTGCTCTACGGCTCGCTGCGGGCGGCGAAGGGTCGGGCCGAGCGGGCGCGCGAGAGCGAGCTCGAGGCCCGCCGGGCGGCGGAGGCCGCACGCGAGCGGGCGTCCTTCCTGGCGGACGGGAACGTGCTGCTCACGGCCTCGCTCGACTACGACCAGACCTTGTCGACCGTGGCCGGCCTCCTCGTCCCGCGGCTCGCGGATTGGTGCGCGGTCGATGTCGTCGAGCCGGACGGCACGATCCGCCGCTCGGCGGTCGCCAATCGAGACCCCGCGCTCGCGCGCGCGACCTCCGTCTACCCGCCCGATCCGGACGGACGCCATCCGCGCACGGCGGTGATCCGCACGGGCCGCTCGCAGCTCTTCGCCGAGGTCACGGACGAGGGGCTCGTGTCGATCGCAGCCAACGCCGAGCACCTGCGGGTGATGCGCGAGATGGGGTACGCGTCGGCGATCATCGTGCCGCTGGTCGCCCGGGGGCGAACGCTCGGGGCGATCACGTGTGCGACCATGGAATCGCGCCTGCACTACACCACGGACGATCTCGCGCTCGTCGAGAACCTCGCGGTCCGTGCGGCCCTCGCGCTCGACAATGCCCGCCTCTACCGCGCCGCCGAGGCCGCACGTGCCGAAGCAGAGGAGGCGAACCGCGTCAAGGACGAGTTCCTGTCGGTGGTGTCCCACGAGCTGAAGACGCCGCTCGCGTCGACGCTCGGATGGCTCCGCGTGGCCCGCACCGGGAAGGGCAACCAGGCCCGCGCCTTCGACACGATGGAGCGGAGCATGCGGGCGCAGGCGAAGCTGATCGAGGATCTGCTCGACGTCTCCCGCATCGTGGCGGGCCGGCTGCGCCTGGACCCGCGCCCCATCGAGCTCGCACGCGTCGTCGAGGCCGCGGTCGACACGATTCGACCGGAGTCCGAGGCGAAGGGCGTACGGCTCGATGTCAGGGTGACGCCGCCGACCGGCCCCGTCGTCGGCGACGCCGATCGGCTCCAGCAGATCGTCTGGAACCTGGTGAGCAATGCCGTCAAGTTCACACCGCCCGGCGGGCGAGTTGGCGTGCGTCTCCACGGGTCGTACGCGGAGCTGGTCGTCGAGGACACGGGAAAGGGCGTCACCAAGGAGTTCCTCCCGTTCATGTTCGAACGGTTCCGGCAGGCGGACCCGGTCACCAGCCGGGACAAGGGCGGGCTCGGGCTCGGCCTCGCCATCACGCGGCACCTGGTCGGGCTGCACGGCGGCCGGATCACCGTCGCAAGCGACGGTCCCGGGAAGGGCACGACGTTCACGGTCGTGCTGCCGGTGTCGAGCCTCGCGGCGACCGGTTCCTCGTGACAAACCGCGCCGACCGCCACCAGGGTGTCCGGGTTGCCGGGGACCGCACTGGGGTGATACCCGGGTAGTACCTCGAGGAGGATCGACATGCCCGCCACGACCCTGAAGCTCCCGGCCGAGTTGAAGCACCGCATAGCCGCCGTTGCGGCGGGGGCCGGCACGTCGCCGCACGCCTTCATGGTCGCGGCGATCGAGCGTGAGACCGCTCTCGCGGAGCAGCGCCGGGCGTTCGTCGCCGAGGCATTGGCCGCACGGGATCGGACCATCGCCTCGGGGCGCGGGTACAGCGCGGCGGCAGTTCACCGGTACATCTCGGCCCGGGTTCGAGGGAAGAAGACGAGGCGCCCGAAGGCCACGACGTGGCGAAGGTGATCTATTCGGAGCAGGCGTTCTCCGACTTCGAGCGCCTCTCCGACTTCCTGGCCGGCACCGATCTCGACCTCGCCTTCGCCACGGTGGATGCCATCCAGGAGGGCATTGCGATACTCGAGCGACACCCCCTTATCGGCCGGCCGGTCGAGCATGAGCTGCGCGAGCTGGTGATCTCACGCGGGAAGACGGGGTACGTGGCGCTCTACGCATACCTGGAAGACAGGGACGTGGCACTGGTGCTCGCCATCCGTCACCAGCGCGAGGCGGGCTACGCAGGCGCCCGAGACCTCACGCCGTCCGCTTCCGCCGCGACGTCAGCGCGGAGCGCGCGCCCCCGTCGCCGCCCTGGTCGAGCAACGCCAGCAGCCGCCGCGCCGCCTCCGTCGGCGTGAGCTTCGCGCCCACCACCGCGGCCTCCATCTCGGGCAAAAGGCGCGCCACGTCCTCGCGGGCGAGGAAGTGGCGCTTCAAGCCGTCGTCGATCATGCTCCAGAGCCACGCCTGCTGCTGGTCGCGGCGCTTCTTGTCGAGCTCGTTCGCCGCGACGAGGCGTGCCCGGTGGTCCTCGACGACCGCCCACACACGGTCGATCCCCTTCTCCTCGAGCGCGCTCACGGTCACGACCGGGGGGTCCCAGAGCGGGCTCGCGTGCGTGAACAGGTTCAGGGCGGCTCGGTACTCGGCGGCGGCGCGCTCGGCGCGCCCGACGTTGTCGCCGTCGGCCTTGTTGATGGCGAGCGCGTCGGCCAGCTCGAGGATGCCCTTCTTGATCCCTTGCAGTTCGTCGCCCGCGCCGGCCAGCAGCAGGACCAGGAAGAAGTCGACCATCGAGGCGACCGCGAACTCCGACTGCCCGACGCCGACCGTCTCGACCAGCACGACGTCGTAGCCCGCCGCCTCGCAGACGAGCAGCGCCTCCCGCGTGCGGCGTGTCACCCCGCCGAACGAGCCGGCCGACGGGCTCGGCCGGACGAAGGCCTCGGGAGCGGTGGCCAGCCGCGGCATGCGCGTCTTGTCGCCCAGGATGCTGCCGCCCGAGAGCGCGCTCGAGGGATCGACGGCGAGCACCGCCACCCGTTTCCCGAGCCCGATCAGGTAGAGCCCGAGCGCCTCGATGAACGTGCTCTTGCCGACGCCCGGGACGCCGCTGACCCCCACTCGCACCGCGCTGCCGGTGTGCGGCAGGAGGACCTCGAGGAGGCGCTGGGCCCCCTCCTGGTGATCCCGTCGCGTGCTCTCGACGAGCGTGATGGCCTTGGCGAGCGCCCGGCGGTTGCCCGCGCGGACCTCGGCCGCCAGCGCCTCGACCGGAACGCTCCGGCTAGGCGCCGATCGCGGCATCCGCCGCGGCTCCCTCGCGCTCGCGGATGAGGCCCAGCACGCGGCGGGCGGCCTTCGGGATCGCCGTCCCGGGTCCGAAGACCGCCTTCACGCCCGCCTGCTCGAGGAATGCATGGTCCCGCGACGGGATGATCCCGCCGACGATGACGATGATGTCCCGCGCGCCCGACCGCTCGAGCTCGCGCACGAGCTGAGGCACGAGCGTCTTGTGGCCGCCCGACTGCGTGGAGATGCCGACCACGTGGACGTCGTTCTCCACCGCCTGGCGCGCGACCTCCTCCGGGGTCTGGAAGAGCGTGCCGATGTCGACGTCGAAGCCCAGGTCGGCAAACGCGGTGGCGATCACCTTGGCGCCGCGGTCGTGGCCGTCCTGGCCGATCTTGGCGACCAGGATGCGGGGCCGCCGCCCGTGCTCGACGGCGAACTGCTCGACGTCCTTGCGGAGGGCCGCCCATTCCTCGTCGCCGGCGAACTGGCGGCCGTAGACGCCCGAGATGGCGCGGATCTCGGCCCGGTACCGCCCCCAGACCTTCTCGAGCGCCTCCGAGATCTCGCCCACCGTGGCGCGCGCCCGGGCCGCGTCGATCGACAGCTCGAGCAGGTTCCCGTTTCCCGTCTCGGCCCCTCGGGTGAGCGCCTCGAGCGAGGCCCGCACCCGCGCCGCGTCCCGCGTCGCCCGGATCCGCTTCAGTCGTGCGACCTGCGCCTCGCGCACGGCCGTGTTGTCGATCTCCCGGATGTCGAGCGTCGGCTCCTCGGCGAGCTGGAATTTGTTGACGCCGACGATCACGTCCTCGCCCCGGTCGACGCGCGCCTGCCGGCGCGCGGCGGTCTCCTCGATGCGGAGCTTCGGCATGCCCGCCTCGATGGCCCGCGTCATGCCGCCCATCGCCTCGACCTCCTCGACGATGACGAGCGCCTTCCGCGCCAGCGCGTGCGTCAGCGACTCCATGAAGTAGGAGCCGCCCCACGGGTCGATGACCCGCGGGATGCCGGTCTCGAGCTGGAGGATCAGCTGGGTGTTGCGGGCGACCCGGGCCGAGGCGTCGGTCGGGAGCGCAATCGCCTCGTCGAAGGCATTGGTGTGCAGGCTCTGGGTGCCCCCGAAGACCGCCGCCATCGCCTCGATCGTCGTCCGGATCACGTTGTTGAAGGGATCCTGCTCGGTGAGGCTCGCGCCCGAGGTCTGGCAGTGCGTGCGGAGCATGAGCGAGGACTGCTGCTTCGGGCTGAAGTGCTGCTTCACGAGCGTCGCCCAGAGGAGGCGCGCGGCCCGGAGCTTCGCGACCTCCATGAAGAAGCTCATCCCGATCGCGAAGAAGAACGAGAGCCGGCCGGCGAAGGCGTCGATGTCGAGCCCGCGCGAGAGCGCGGCGCGCACGTACTCCAGGCCGTCGGCGAGCGTGAAGGCGAGCTCCAGGTCGCACGTCGCCCCGGCCTCCTGCATGTGGTAGCCGGAGATCGAGATCGAGTTGAAGCGCGGCATGTGCCGGCTGGTGTGGGCGATGATGTCGGCGACGATCCGCATCGAGGGCGTGGGCGGGTAGATGTAGGTGTTGCGGACCATGAACTCCTTCAGGATGTCGTTCTGGATCGTCCCGGTGAGCTTCTCGGGCGGCACCCCCTGCTCCTCGCCCGCCACGATGAAGCTCGCGAGCACGGGGAGGACGGCGCCGTTCATGGTCATCGACACCGAGACCCGGTCGAGCGGGACGCCGTCGAAGACGAGCTTCATGTCCTCGACCGAGTCGATCGCCACCCCCGCCTTGCCGACGTCGCCGACCACCCGCGGATGGTCGCTGTCGTAGCCACGATGGGTGGCGAGGTCGAAGGCGATCGAGAGCCCGGTCTGGCCGGCCGCCAGGTTCCGCCGGAAGAAGGCGTTGGTCTCCTCGGCGGTCGAGAAGCCGCCGTACTGGCGGATCGTCCAGGGCTGCCCGGCATACATCGTGGCACGCGGGCCGCGCAGGAACGGGAAGGCACCCGGAACGGTGTCCAGGAACTCCAGGCCCTGCACGTCGGCCGCGGTGTAGAGCGGGTTCACGTCGATCCCCTCGGGCGTGTGCCAGACCAGGCCGTCGGGGGCGGCGCCCTTGCGCTCCTTGCCGGCGAGCCTGCGCCAGAGGTCCAGGTCGGCCCGGGAGGTGCTGTCCGCCATCGGGATCTCCTTCGTCCGTCGGCGCCCCGGCCGCCCGAGGCACCAACGTCGGGTCAGATTAGCCGTTCTCACCCGTCGTTCAAATGCCCGCCAGCCCGGGCGTCATGTCTCTGGCACCGCAAACGCCACCCGGGCGCGTCTCGACGTGACGATTTGGTGGCACGACCGTTGCTGCCGCCTTCGCCCGTGTTCGCAAAGCCCGACGACTGGCAGCCGCTGACCCCGGAAGTCATTGCCGCCCTGCCCGAATCTCCCGCCGTGTTCGAGGTGTCAAACCTCGTGCGGTCCGTCCTCTACATCGACCGGGCACATGGCAAGCTGCGCGAGCGGCTGACGAGCCTCTGGCAGGACACGGCGAAGCTCCCCGTACGTCCGGGCGGTCACTATTTCCGCTACGAGCTCACCGCGCGTGAGGACGAGGCGCTCCAGAAACGCCTGGCAGCGTATCGCAAACACCACCGCGAAGCGCTGCCGCCGATCAACCGCGAGGCCGAGCGGCAGATGCGTGCAGCGCCGCCCCCGAAGCGCGAGGCCGAGAAGCGGCCGCGCCTGGTCGAGCGGCCTGCCGCCGACGCCGTTATCTTTTCGACTGTCCCGGCACAGGCCTGAACGGACCGCCCACGCGGCCGGGTCAGGCTCCTGACCCGCTCGACGTAGGGTTCGAACCCTCAGTCCAGGCCCCAGCGCTTTCGCTTGCGCCACAGGGTCGTCGAGTTGATCCCCAGGCGCGTGGCGGCTTCCTCGAGCGTCGCCGACTCGGCCAGGACCCGTTGTCGATGGCGGGCGAACTGGGGCTTGGGCCCACCTGGCGGCGCCCGACATCGAGGCCCACCCACCCTGCCGAAGGCCCGGCGCACGAACCGGACGACCACCGTACGGTGCCGACCGACCGATAGGCGGATGTCGCTCCCGGTCGTCGGCCGGTATATCGAACCATGGCGACTCTCGCCGTATTGGCTCTTGCCGCCCTCCTCGAGATCGGAGGGGATGCCGCGATCCGCCACGGTTTGCTACGATCCGGATGGCCGTGGCTGGCGCTCGGCGGAGCTACCTTGGTGGCCTACGGGCTCGTCGTGAACGCGAACCGGGCATTGGACTTCGGCCGGCTCATGGGACTCTACATCGCGGTGTTCTTCGTCGTGAGCCAGTTCCTGAGTTTCGTGTTCTTCGACGAACGGCCGCCTCCGAGTCTCACCCTTGGGGGCGTGCTCATCGTGTCCGGCGGCATCGTGATCCACCTCGGCGCGCGGTAGGCCCTTTCGCGCGCCGCTCAGCCAACGCTGACGGCGCCCGTGACGAGCAGCACGGCGAGGACCGCCGCGAGCGCGAGCCGGTACCAGCCGAACGGCGCCAGCCCGTGGCGGGTGAGGAAGGACACCAGCCAGCGCACGGCGAGCGCGGCGGCAACCGTCGCCACGGCGAATCCGAGCACGATCGGCAGGATGCCGAGCTGCTGGAACATCGACGGGCCGCCACCCTGGGCCGCGTGCCGCAGGTTGCCGGCGAGGTCGTGCACGCAGGCCGCGCCCAGCGTCGGCAGCCCGAGCAGGAAGGAAAACTCCGCCGCCGCCACGGCGCTCAGCCCGAGCAGCATGCCTCCCCCGATCGTCACCATCGAGCGCGACGTGCCCGGCCAGAGCGCGAGCGTCTGAAAGAGCCCGATGCCGAGCGCCGTCCGCCAGGAGATCGCCGCCACGTCGTCGCGTCCGCGGAGGCTCCGCCGGCCGAGCCAGATCATCCACAACCCGCCCGCCGCCAGCGCCGCGAGCACGGGCCAGTCGCTGAACAGGGTCGATTTGATGGCCTTGCTGAGCAGCACGCCGGCCACCGCCGCGGGGACGAAGGCGAGCGCAAGATTGCCGGCCAGCCGCAAGCCGCCGGCATCGCGTCCGAGGAGGCCCCGCACCATCTGCGCGACGCGGGACCGATAGAGGCCGAGGACGGCCAGGATGGCGCCGCCCTGGACGACGACGAGGTAGGCGTCGAGCGCGTCCTTCGTCTCCGGCCGATCCAGGTGCAGGAGCGACGAGGTGAGGATCAGATGCCCCGTCGAGCTGACCGGGAGGTACTCGGTGATGCCCTCCACCAACCCCAGCACGACCGCCTGCCACCACGTGAGCATGTCGCCCTCCTCCCCCCGCGCGAACATACCCGCAGCACGCACCAGGTGCCACTGCAGTGGGGAGATCGCGCCTGCCGCAATCTGCAAGGCAGCATTGCGAACTGCACGACGAGCGCGCTCGGCTCGGCTGAAAATTCACACCCTCGGTCCGCCACGGAACGCGGCACGAGCCCTGCAGGAACGCCTGCGTGACGCAGGGCGAAGAGAGCGCTGGCCTGTTGGCCTGGCTCGGCCTGATCGGCGGCTACGCGTGGACCGTCAGGTCTCTCGCGCGGGTGCGCCGCAGGCCAGCGGCCGGCGACGTCGCCGCCGCGCGGGGGCTGCGCCTGATCGCAGCGGCGTCGCCTCGCGCGCCGCAGCCGCCGGCCACTCGCCAGCCGGCATCGGGGAGGGTGCAGATGAGGATCACGGACCTGCTCACGAAAGAGCTCGTGCTTCCCGCGCTCGACGCGCGCGGGAGCGACGAGGTGATCGAGACGCTAGGGATGCGTGTGGCCGCCCAGCATCGCGACATCGAACGCGATCGCCTGGTGCAGGCGCTGCGCGAGCGGGAGCGGCAGGTTACGACCGCGCTGGGCGATGGCGTGGCGATTCCCCACGCGAGGCTGGCGGGCCTCGAGCGTACCGTCGCGGCGTTCGCGCGCAGCAGGACCGGCATTCAGTGGGAGTCCGTCGACGGCAAGCCGACACACCTGGTCTTCCTGCTGGCCGGGCCGGCCGACCTGCCGGGAGCCTATCTGAAGGTGCTCGCCGGCGTGTCCCGGCTCCTGAGCGACGAGCGCTGCCGTGCCCGGCTCATGGAAGCCGAGAGCGAGACCGAGCTGCTCCTCGTCCTGCGCGACGAGGAGGCTCGCGGCCACCGCGCCGTCCGCGCCGCATAACCCGCCTCCATCGTGGCCACCCCCGAATCGAAAGCCCCGGCGCCGTCCGGGCCACGGCCCCAGGTCATCGTCGTCACGACGGCGATGCTCGTCTTCATCTCCTACTGGCGCGCGGCCGCGATCGTCCTCTGCGACATGGCGTCGACGGTGTACTACATCGGCGGCATCGTCGAGCAGGCGATCGGCAAGGCGGCGCCCTGGTACATCGGGGCCGTCATGCTCTTCGCGTACGCGGTGCGCGGCGTCTACATCGAGTCCTGCGCGATGTTCGTCCGCGGCGGCGTCTACCGCGTCGTCAAGGAGGCGATGGGCGGGACGCTCGCCAAGCTCTCGGTCTCGGCCCTCATGTTCGACTACGTGCTGACCGGCCCGATCAGCGGCGTGTCGGCCGGGCAGTACATCGTCGGGCTCGCCAACGAGCTGCTCCACGTCGTCCACCTGCCGATCGCGATCCCGTCCGCCGCCGGGTCGGCCGCCATCGCCGTCGGCATCACGCTCTACTTCTGGCACCAGAACATCCTCGGCATCGAGGAGTCGAGCGACAAGGCGATGAAGATCATGGGCGTCACCACGGTGATGGTCGTCGTGATGATGCTCTGGTGCGGCGCGACGCTGTGGACCCGCGGGGCGACGCTGCCGCCCTTCGACCTCCACTTCAGCAACGAGGCCCTCGGCTGGCTCGGCGGCACGGGCTGGGAGAAGAAGATCGGGGCGCTCGGCATCCTCATCGCCTTCGGCCACTCGATCCTCGCGATGAGCGGCGAGGAGTCGCTCGCCCAGGTGAACCGGGAGATCGCCTACCCCAAGGTGCCGAACCTCATCCGTGCAGGCTTCATCATCTTCCTCTTCAGCATGCTGACGACGGGGCTTATCTCGTTCTTTGCGGTGCTGATCATCCCGGACGACGTCCGCATGAGCGCCTACAGCGACAACCTGGTCGGCGGCCTCGCGATGTACGTGGTCGGCCCGCTGTCGGTGCGTCTCGTGCTGCGTGCCTTCGTGGTCGTGGTCGGCTTCCTCATTCTGGCGGGAGCGGTGAACACCGCGATCGTCGGCTCGAACGGCGTGCTCAACCGCGTGGCCGAGGACGGCGTCCTGGCCGACTGGTTCCGGCTCCCGCACCGGCGCTACGGGACCACGCACCGGATCATCAACATGGTCGTCGGGCTGCAGATCTTCACGATCGTCGCGAGCCGCGGCAACGTCTACGCGCTCGGCGAAGCCTACGCGTTCGGTGTGGTGTGGAGCTTCGTGTTCAAGGCGCTCTCCATGGTGATGCTGCGCTTCAAGGACCGACGGCCCCGGGAGTGGCGCGTGCCGCTGAACGTTCGGGTGGGACGGTGGGAGCTCCCGGTCGGGCTGACGCTCATCTTCCTCGTGCTCCTCGCGACGGCCCTGGTGAACCTGGTCACGAAGAAGGTGGCCACGCAGTGGGGCGTCGCCTTCACGATCGTGTTCTTCGTCATCTTCTGGATCTCGGAGCACGTCCGGCGCCGGAACAGCGGCGCCGTCCAGCACCTCGAGAAATTCAACGTCCGCTACACGCCCGAGCTCGAGCCCGAGATCGTCGGGGTGCGACCGGGGTGCAAGGTCGTCCCGGTGCGTGACCCGAAGAACCTGCAGCACCTCGACCGGGCGCTCCAGGACGCCGAGACCGAGGACGCCGACGTCGTCGTGCCGACCGTGAAGGTCGAGCGCGAGCTGGTGGCCACCGGAACCAACCCGAACTTCACGCCCGACGAGCAGGCGATCTTCACGGCGGTCGTGGACCTCGCCGAGAAGCACGGCAAGACGGTGGTCCCGCTCGTGCTCACGTCGAACGACGTCTACTTCGCGATCGCCCGCACGGCGCAGGAGCTCGGCGCCCGCGAGGTCATCCTCGGCCGCTCCGGCAAGCTTGCCCCCGACGTCCAGGCGGAAGCGTTCGCGATCCGGTGGGGCGCGGTCGAGCCCAACCCGGACCGGGAGGTCAAGGTCCGCATCGTCTCGAGCCGCGAAGACCTGCGCTTCGCGGTCTGACGCCGCCACGGTGGAGCCTGCGTTGACATGCCCCGGCGGGCGGCGTAGCCGGAAATTGGAAGCGCGAACCCGGAGCACGGGGAGAGACTGGATGGACGACCCGAGTAGCGGACCAAGACCCGTGCGCCGGGACCGGCGGGATGCCGCCCCGCAGCTGAGGCGCGAGCCCCCGAGGGCGGCCTCTCCCTTTCCTGGCGCACCTCAGGCACCGGCGTCTTCAACACCGTGGACTACCAGTTCATCGCCGATCCCGGCGACAACGCCGCCCGTGGTCCGGTGTCGGTCGTCTCCCTCCGGCTCCACGTACAACAGGTCGCCGGACACGACTGAGGTGCCGCACAGCCGGCGGCGGTCGCGGGTCGTCGTTCGCCGAGGCTAGAAATCCCCCGCGGAGCCGAGGTAGTGAGACGACATGGATCTCGGACGGGTCGGCCTCTGGCATTTCCTCGACGTCTTCCCGGCGTCGATCGCGCGTGCGGCGGCGCGCGAGATCGAGCACCTCGGCTTCAAGGCCCTCTGGATTCCCGAGGCGCTCGGTCGGGAGGCATTCACGCACGCCGGGTTTCTGCTCGGCGCAACGGAGCGGCTCATCGTCGCGACCGGGATCGCGAACGTGTGGGCACGCGACGCCATGGCGATGGCGGCGGCGCAGAAGACGCTCGCCGAGGCATACCCCGGCCGCTTCCTTCTCGGCATCGGCGTGTCGCACGCGCCGCTCGTCGCGGGCATGCGCGGGCACGACTACGCGCAACCGCTCGCCTACCTCCGCCGCTACCTCGACGCCATGGACGCCGCGCCGTACATGGCCGCCGCGCCTGCCGAGCCGCCGCCGCGGGTGCTGGCGGCGCTCCATCCGAAGAGCCTCGCCCTCGCTCGTGAGCGCGCGTGGGGCTCCCACCCGTACTTCGTCCCGCCCGAGCACACGGCGCGGGCGCGCCGGGCGCTCGGCCCGGGGAAGCTCCTCGCGCCCGAGCAGATGGTCTGCCTCGAGCGGGACCCGCCCACCGCGCGGGCCATCGCCCGCCAGGCGATGCGGATCTACCTCGGGCTACCGAACTACGTTCGCAACCTGCTCTCGCTCGGCTTCACCGCCGACGACATCGCGAACGGCGGGAGCGATCGCCTCGTCGACGCAATCGTCGCGTGGGGGGGCATCGAGGCGATCGCGGCGCGTGTCAAGGCGCACCACGATGCCGGTGCGGATCATGTCTGCCTGCAAGTGCTGCGTGCGAACCCCAATGAGCTGCCGCGCGAGGAGTGGCGGGAGCTCGCCGCAGCCCTGCTGCGGTAGCGGCGCCTACGAGGCCCCTCTGTGGCCTGAGTCGATCGCGCCCCTGGTGGCGCCGCGCCACCCGAGCGCGACACGGCTCCGCCGGCGCGCCGGGTCATGCGGGCCCTGCCACCACGCCAGTCGGCCAAGCGACCGGACGCTCAGCGCGTAGCCGAGCGCGACCGCGGCGTACGCGAGGATGGCCATGCGAGCCGCCGAGCATCGGCCGTGCCACCGCAAGCGGCTCGCCAATTCGAATCCCACCTCACGGGTCCTTTGCAGACTGCACGAATCGGCCGTGCAAGATGCATCGTGGGGCTCGTGGACACCATCCGCCGGCCGTGCTTTCCTCGCCCAGCACGGTGGCCTCTCTTCGTGGCCGACTCCGCCTCCTGACCGTCAGCCTGACGGTGGCGTTCGGCGCCGCCGCCCTCCTCGCCGTCTCGCACCTGCGCGTCCTCGAGACGTCGGTCACCGAGATCCTGTCGCGGAACTACCGGAGCATCGAGGCGGCCGAGGGCATGGCGCGCGTGGTGGCCGCCCTGCGGCTGGCGGTGCGCGACGGCCGCTGCCCGAGCGCGTGCGCCGATCTGCGGAGTGCATTCGAGCGCTGGCTCGCCGTCGAGCACAGCAACTACACCGAGCCGGGCGAGCCGGAGCTGGCCGACCGCATCGATACCAAGGCGCGCGCGCTCTTCGCGAGCGCGACGGCCGGCGCGCCGATCGAGCGCCTCGAAGGCGAGGCGAACGACCTCGACCACGACCTCGACGCGCTCGTCGCGCTCAACAAGAACGCCATGTTCGCCGCGGACCGCGGCACGCGGGCGCTCGCCAACCGGCTCGTCCTCGGCGTGCTCGCGACGCTCGCCGTCCTGGCGCTCGTCGTCGCCGGCACGGGCTGGACGCTCGCCAGCGCCGTCGCCCGCCCGCTCACCGAGCTCGCGGCGCGGCTGCGCTCGGTCGGGCCGCGGGGCCCCTACCCCGCGCTCGCGCACCAGCCGCTCGCGGAGCTCGAGCAGGTGGCCGACGAGTACCGCAGGATGGCCGAGCGCCTCGAGGGGTTCGAGCAGCTGAACGTCGAGGCCGTGCTCGACGAGAAGGCGAAGACCGAGGCGGTGATCGAGAGCATCGACGACGGCCTCGTCGTCCTCGACCCGGCCGGCAGCGTGCTGCACATGAACGAGGTGGCGCGCGCGATCCTCGGCCTCGAGCAGATCGAGGTGCCAGGCGTCCCATTCGACCGGCTCGGCAGCGAGCACCCGCATTACCTGCGCCTGCGGGAGGCCGTGCGGGAGCTCCTCACGCACCCCGACCGCGAACCCGAGCGCGTCGAGCTCGCGCTCTTCCTGCGCGGGCGAGACCACTACTACGTGCTGAGACCGACGCCGCTCCGGGCGCGCGACGGGTCGCGCGCCGGCCTCATCCTGGCGCTCCAGGACGTCACCTACCTCCGCGATCAGGAAGCGCGGTTCGAGCAGCTCGTCGCCACGCTCTCGCACGAGCTCGGGAGCCCGCTCACGTCGCTGCGCATGGCGGTCGAGCTGCTCGGCCGGGACGACGCGCCCGCGCCGCGCGCGCTCGTCGACGCCGCGCAGGAGGACGTCGCGCGCCTCCAGGATCTCGCCCAGCGGCTGCTCGACCTCTCGCGGGCGCGGGCCACGAGCATCCCGCTCGAGCGGCGCAACGTCGATCTGCGCGAGGTCATCCCGCGCACGGTGAAGCTGTTCGCGCTGCAGGCCCGGGAGAAGGGCATCGCGCTCGAGTCGGCGGTCGCCGATGCCGGCCTCACCATCGCCGGCGACCCGACCAAGCTCACGTGGGCGCTCTCCAACCTGCTCGCGAACGCGCTCCGCTACACGCCCGCGGGCGGCTCGGTGCGCGTCGAGGCGGCGTCCGCGGACGGGACGGTCGTCGTCTCGGTGACCGACACCGGCGACGGTATTCCACCCGATCAGCAGGAGCGGATCTTCGAGCGCTTCGTGCAATCCGGCGAGGGCGGCAACATCGGCGCGGCCGGTCTCGGCCTCTCCATCGTGCGGGACATCGTCCAGGCGCACGGCGGGCGCATCCACGTCGAGAGCACGGTCGGCGCGGGAAGCTGCTTCACGCTCGAGCTGCCGCGCGGCTGACATGGCGTCGATCCTGATCGTCGACGACGAGAAGAACATCCGCAGCCACCTCACGACATACGTGCGCGGGCTCGGCCACACGGCGGAGGCGACGGCCGACGCGCCGGCGGCGCTCGCGGCCCTCGGCCGGAGCGAGTTCGACGTCGTCTTCTCGGACGTCCGCATGGCCGGGATGGACGGGCTCGCGCTGCTGCACGAGATCCGCCGCCGGCGGCCGGAAGCCGTGGTCGTGCTGATGACGGCGTACGCCACCGTGGCGCAGGCCGTCGAAGCGATGCGCGCCGGCGCCTACGACTATCTCGTGAAGCCCTTCTCGCTCGAGCAGGTGGGCCTTCTCCTCGCCCGCGTGCTCGAGGTGCAGACGCTCAAGCGCGAGAACCGCACGCTCCGGCGCGCCCTCGACGAGCCCGTGCTGCTCGACTCGGCGAGCCCGCTCATGCAACGGGCGCTCGATACGGCCCGGCAGGCGGCCGGCTCCGACGTCACCGTGCTGCTCACCGGCGAGAGCGGCACGGGGAAGAACGTGCTGGCGTCCGCCATCCACGCCTGGAGCCCGCGGCAGCGAGGCGCCTTCGTCACGGTCGCCTGCACGACGCTCGCCGAGCACCTGCTCGAGAGCGAGCTCTTCGGCCACGTGAAGGGCGCTTTCACCGGCGCGTGGAAGGACAAGCCCGGCCGGCTCGAGGCGGCGGAGCACGGGACGGTCTTCCTCGACGAGGTGGGCGATCTGCCGCTCGAGCTCCAGGGCAAGCTGCTGCGCTTCCTCGAGCAGCATCGCTTCGAGCGCGTCGGCGGCAGCGACACCATCGAGGTGGACGCCCGCGTGCTCGCCGCCACCCACCGCGACCTCGAGGCCGAGGTCGCCGCCGGGCGCTTCCGCGAGGACCTCTTCTTTCGCTTGAACGTCATCACGATCAGGCTTCCCGCGCTGCGCGAGCACCTCGAGGACCTGCCGGCGCTGACCGACCACGTGCTGACGACGCTCTGCACCCGCCACCGGCGGCCGGCGCTGCGCCTCGCGCCCGAGGCCCGGCGCGCGCTGCACGCGTACCGCTGGCCCGGCAACGTGCGGGAGCTCGTGAACGCGCTCGAGCGGGCCGTCGTCCTCGCGCGGGGCGACGTCATCCAGGGCGACGACCTTCCCGACCGGCTCCTCGCCCCGGACGCGGGGAGCGCGACGGGCGAGGCATCTCCGGCCACGCCGCTGTCTCTCCAGGAGCTCGAGCGGCGCCACATCGAGCAGGTGCTCGCCGATGCCGCGAGCCTCGAGGAGGCCGCGGCGCGCCTCGGCATCAACGTGACGACGCTCTGGCGCAAGCGCAAGCGCTACGGCATCGACTAGATCAGCGAGGGGCTCCCGCCCCTCGCCCCGTCGGGCGAAGCCCGCCGGGTCCTCACTCCCCGCTCGCTTCGCTCGGCCGCGCGCGCGGCGCGCGCGGAGATTCCATCTCGAGTCGCCCTCCTAGTCGTTGACCCAGCACCGCGGCTTCCCCTAATCTCGCTCCGCAGGAGGTGTTCCATGGCCCAAGGCGCAAGACCCGTCGAGGAGCCGCTCGTCCGGCGTACGATCGAGATCCGCAGTCCCGCCACCGGCGCGCGTGTCGCCGAGTACCCGATCGCCGACCGCGACGCCGTCGCGGCCGCAGTCGCCCGCGCGCGCGAGGCGCAGGCTCGCTGGGTGGCGCTCGACTTCGTGGAGCGGGCCCGCATCCTCAGGCGGGTGCGCGACGCCTTCATCGACGGCAAGGAGCGCATCGCGGATGTCGTCTCGGGCGAGACCGGCAAGCCGCGGCACGACGTCTTCACCAACGAGCTCCTGATCGTCTGCGACGGGATCGGCTTCTGGGCCAAGCGGGCCGCGCGCTACCTCGCCGACGACAAGGCGCGGCCGCACCTGATGAAGACCAAGCGCGCCTACACGAGCTATCACCCGCACGGCGTCGTCGGCGTCATCGGACCCTGGAACTTCCCCTTCAGTTTGACCATCGGCGAGGCGATCCCGGCGCTCATGGCCGGCAACGCGGTGATCCTGAAGCCGTCGGAGGTGACGCCCGGGAGCGCGCTCGTCGGCTGCGAGCTGGCCGAGGCGGCAGGGCTGCCGCCGGGCCTCCTGCAGGCGGTCGTCGGCTACGGCGAGACGGGCCAGCACCTGATCGACCTCGCCGACATGATCTGTTTCACGGGGAGCGTGGAGACCGGCCGAAAAGTGGCGGCGCGCTGCGGGCAGCTGCTCAAGCCGACGACCCTCGAGCTCGGCGGCAAGGACCCGATGATCGTGCTCGGCGACGCGAACCTCGAGCGCGCCGCGAATGCCTGCGTCTACGGCGGCCTCGTCAACGCGGGCCAGGTCTGCATCTCGGTCGAGCGGGTCTACGTCGAGGAGCCCGTCTACGACGACTTCGTCCGGAAGGTCGTCGACAAGGTGAAGCACGTGCGCCAGGGGCCGCCCGACGCGGGCGTGGTCGAGGTCGGCTCCATGACCTTCCCGCCCCAGATCGAGAAGGTCGAGCGCCACGTGCAGGACGCGGTCGCGCGCGGCGCCCGCGTGCTCGCCGGCGGCCAGCGCCGCACGGACCTGCCGGGCCTGTTCTTCGAGCCGACCGTGCTGGTCGACGTGACGCACGACATGGAGGTCATGCGCGACGAGACCTTCGGGCCCGTGATCCCGATCATGCGCGTCAAGGACGAGGAGGAGGCCGTCCGTCTCGCCAACGACTCGCGCTACGGCCTGGACGCCAGCGTGTGGACGAAGGACCTCGAGCGCGGCGCGCGCATCGCCCGCCGCATCCAGTCGGGCGCCGTCTGCGTGAACGACGTCATGGTGAACTTCGCCGTCACCGAGGTCCCGATGGGCGGCGTCAAGGAGAGCGGCGTCGGCCACCGCCACGGCCCCGACGGCATCCGCAAGTACTGCGTCAAGCAGGCCGTCGTGATCGACCGCTTCGGGATGAACAGCGAGATCAACTGGTGGCCGATCACGCCGACCAAGGTGCGGCTCTTCCGCCGCGCGCTCGACCTCTTCGGCTCGGGCTGGCGCCGGAAGCTCCTGGGGGCGCCAGCGCGGACGTAGGATCACGCGGTCAGCACCGCCTGCGTCTGCGTCACCTGCGCCACGCGGCGCCCGTCCGCGTCGCTGAGGTCCGTCTGCACCACGATCACCCGCCGCCCGACGTGCAGGGGCCGGGTGACGCCCTCCACGTGGCCGCCGCGCACGGCGCGGAAGAAGTTCGTCTTCGACTCGATCGTCGTCGTGCCGGCGCCGGCCGGGAGGTTCAGGAAGGCGCAGATCGCGCCCAGCGTGTCGCCGAGCGCCATGAGTACCGCGCCGTGGAGCACGCCGCCCGTCGTGCAGCGCTCCGGCGCCCACAGTAGGCGCCCGCGCACCTCCTCGGGCACGGCCGCCGTCACCTCGACGCCGAGCGCGACGGCGAAGGGCATCGACTGGGCGAGCGCCTGCGGATCGACCGACATGCGGGGTCGCTATCACGAACGCGTCGCCGCGCGCTACGCGGGATGGAGGCAGCGCCGCCGGCGCATCGCGTCCGTCGTCCCGGGCGGCGGCACGCGCGGGCGCACGCCGAGCCCGAACTCCCCCGCGCGCCGGAGCAGCAGCGACGACGCCCGCTCGGCCAGCGCGGCGATCGTGAGCGAGGGGTTGACGCAGAGGGAGGTCGGCACGGACGAGGCGTCGGTCACGAAGAGGCCCGGATGGCCGCGCAGCTCGTGCTGGTCGTCGAGCGCCGAGGTGGCGGGATCGTCGCCCATGCGGCAGGAGGCGAGCGGGTGGGCGCTCTGCACGTTCGGCGTCCCCTTCCAGAGGAGATGGCGGGCGAGGCCGTCCTTCTCGACGACGGTCTTCATCGCGGCATCCGAGGCGTCCCAGCCGCGCTGCGTCTCGGGCGCGGTGTGGAAGGCGAGCTGCCCCAGGCCCGCCGCCGGCGCGATGCGGACGAAGTTGCCCGACGGCGGCGGCGCGCCGAAGACACCCTCGTTGGCGTCCTCGGTCATGGCGAGCACGGTGAGCCACGATCGCCAGCGGGCCGTGAGCGCCTTCTTGTCGACGCCGAACCAGACCGGCGCCGCGTCGACGCCGTCCTCCGGCAGGATGTTCGTGATCGGCGGGAAGTAGATCTGCTGGAGGGAGAAGCGCGTGAACTCGGCCGCGCTCGGGTCGAGGTAGTCGAACGTCATCGAGCCGATCGGCTTGCCGATGGCGTAGCCCTCGTAGGCGACGCCCGGCGCCCGTTCCAGGCCGAGCAGCTCGGTCACCTTGCCCTCGTCGAGGAGCGCCAGGGTCACGCGGTCGCCGTTCGGCGAGAAGTAGCGGCCGACGGCGGCCGGCATGCCGCCAAGGGCGGCCGCCGAGCGCTGCAGGATCACCGGCGTCCCCATCGCCCCGGCGGCGAGGATCACGAGCTTCGCCTCGATCGTGCCGCTCCCCGTCGCAACCCGGTAGTCGTCCGGGTCGAGCACGAGGTAGGAGACGGCATAGCGATAGCCCGACGTGGACGCCGGGCCGATCGACTGCACCTCGTGCAGCGGCCGGATGTCGGTGCCGCACGCCTCGGCCGCCGGCAGGTAGTTGAGCAGCATGGACCGCTTGGCGCCGAAGCGGCAGCCGTTGACCATCCAGTTGCAGTTCGTGCAGCGCGCGAGGTCGACGGCGACCGGCACGGGGTTACAGGTGTGTCCGGCGCGCGCGCAGGCCGCCGCCCACACGCCGCCGGGATAGGGCACGTCGTCCCAGCTCTGCTGGCTGACCGGCAGCGTCCGCTCGACGCGCCGGTACCACGGGTTGAGCGCTCGCCGGCTGATCGACGCCGGCCAGAGACGGCGGCCGAGCGTGCCGGTCCGCTCGAACACGAAGCTCGGTGCCCGGAGCGAGGCCGCGAAATAGATCACGCTCGAGCCGCCGACGCAGTTGCCGGCGATCACGTCCACGCCGTCGCCCCGGATGTCGTCGACGATGCGGGTGAAGGTGCCGAGCTGGAGGTTGTGGGTGAAGTCCTCGGTCGCGAGCCGCGGACCGCGCTCGAGCATCACCACCCCGGCCCCGCCCGCGGCGAGATAGTAGCCGGGGATGGCGCCCCCGAAGCCGGTCCCGATGACGACGACGTCGGTGGTCTCGACCGCCATCAGGGCGGGCTGCCCTTGCCCGTCGTCCGCGCGTGCTTGGTCGCCAGCGCCCGGCGGTAGGAGAACGCCGGGAAGCGCCAGAGGCCGTCGGCATCGGGCGCCGGGAAGCCGATGGCGGCGAGGCCCGGATGCCCGTCGCGCACGGCCTCGGCGGTCGGGAGATGGCCGGCGGTGTGGTAGGCGAGGAAGACGAGTGCGGCGAGCGCGAAGTAGGCGAGCTGCTCGTCTCCGGTCATCTCGTCGAGCAGCTCGACGAGGAGCGCCGTGCGGTCGGCGAAGCCGAGCGAGACGAGCGGCGGCACGGTCGGGTCGAGCAGGATCCCGTGATCCGCCGCATAGGCGGTCGCCCGCGCGTTCAGCGCGGCCGCGAACCCGGGCAAGGCCGGCGCAACGCCCGCCGGCGGAAAGTTCATCAGGTCGATCGCGCCGGCCTGCACCGCCCCCGCTCCCGTGTCCGCCCCGGCGATCGCGCGGTCGAGCGGCGAGCGCTTGGCACCCGGGATGAGCGTGTCCGAGAACGCCTCGAGCGTCGGGGTGATGGACGGGTCGCCCGGCGGGACCTGGGCGAAGGCCGCCGGGGCCCGCACCGGCCATGGCGCGAGCCGCCACGCGGCCGCGGCGGCGGCCGCCGCCTTGAGGAGCTGGCGCCGCGTCATGGCGAAGGTCTCGCCGACGGGCCGGCTCACGAGCAGCCGCTCGCGCCGCACGCGTCGCAGCAGCTCGCCGCGGCGCCGACGCAGGCGCGTCCGCCCCGCGGCGCGCGGCAGGACGCCGAGCGCTTGATCGCGCACGTCGTCGAGCCGGTGGCCGACGTCCGGCAGCAGGTGACATGGTCCGCCCGACCGCAGGTCGAGCGTGACGCGCAGCGCTCGACGTTGGGCCTGCACGCCGCGGGAAGCTGGCCTCCCTCGACCTCGTCGCCGGCGACGCGCGCGACGCACGCCACGTACTGGCGGTGCGTCGGCGCCGTCGTGCAGTCGCAGGCGGCGTCGGCGTCGGAGCGGGCATTCGCGACGGCGCAGGCATCGCCCGGGTCGCCGCCGCAGGCGAGTGGCGTCTCCGCCGCCGCGCACCAGGGCTCGCGGAACCCGAGGCAGAACGTCGCGCCCCCTCCCCCGCCCGCGCCCTCGCCGTAGCGCCGGATCACCATCGCCAGGTCGGGATCGAGAGGGGCGATCAGGTCGGCCGCCTGGTCGGGTCCGGCTGGCTGGTCGCCGATGGCGAAGTTCCGCAGCCGCGCCGCGCCCGTGCCGTTGCCCTTGTCGAACCAGTAGCTGCCGTCCCAGTGGACGATCGCGGTGGTGTCCGGCGCCACCTGCACGCTCCAGTGGTCCTGCTGCCAGTAGCGGCACTTCGGCACCGCGACCGCGAAGCGCGCCGGCTCGGCGGCGAGGAAGCGGATGGCGCCGCCGTCGGTGGCCGTGATGTCGCGCTTGTCGTACTCGACGCAGAGCGGGTCGTCCGGGAGCCCGCCCGGCGGCGGTGCCTCGCCCTCCGCGAAGTGGTGGAAGGTGCACTGCGCCGCAAAGAGCGGGTCGGTGTACGGCGTCACCGGATCGGCGCGAACGCCGGATACGGCTCCCAGGACCATCGCCAGGACGGGGAGCGCCGCTCGCCTCACGGACCACCTCCACGCGGGACGTCAATTCGCCGCCGGCGATAAGTCGTCCGGTCCGCAAGCCCGGGTCAAGCCGCGCGCGCCCGAGAAAGCGAGAAATCTCTGGGGACTTTGGCTGGCCTGCGGACGGGAGACCCGGTGGCTGGCCGCGGGCGGCTCGGGACCGCCGTCCGTGTCGGTCAGTGGAGGAAGCGCGGCCGGCTCTCGGCCTGCCCGGCAGCCGCCAGCACGCCCGGCAGGAACACGCGGAACTCGCTGCCGACGCCGGGCTCGCTGCGGGCCGTGACCTCGCCGCCGAGGAGCCGCACGCAGCGTCCGATGAGCGTCAGGCCGATGCCCAGGCCGTTGTAGCGGCGCGTCGTCGAGCTGTCAGCCTGCGCGAACAGGTCGAAGACCTGCTGCAGACGCTCGGGCGCGATGCCGACGCCGGTGTCGCGCACCGTGATGGTGACCGCGTCCCCCTCACCGGGGCGGACCGCGATCAGGACCTCACCGCGCGACGTGAACTTGAGGGCGTTGCCGACCAGGTGGAAGAGGACCCGGCGCACGAGGTCGCCGTCGACCTGGATGCTCGCGGCCCTGGGGTCGATGTCGATCCGCACCTGCACCTGCTCGGGCTCCGGATGACCGGGGATCATCGCCAGCACCTGCTCGAGCAGCCGCTCGGTACGCACCCGCTCGGAGCGCACGAGGACGCGGTCGGCCTCGAGCTGCACGAAGAAGAGGATGTCGTCGATGAGCGTATTCAGGTGTCGCGTGCTGCCGAGCACGCGGTCGAGGAAGCCCGAATGCTCGTCGCTCACCGGCCCGCCCACCCCTTCTCGCATGAGGGAGGCATAGCCGAGGATCGCGTTCAGCGGGGTGCGCAGCTCGTGCGAGACCATGCCGAGGAACTCCGTCTTCACGCGGTTCGAGCAGCTGAGCTCGTCGGTCAGCCGGGCGATGCGCTCCTCGCGCGAGCGCAGCGTCTCGTCCTTGGCGGAGGCCACCCGGCGGCTGAGGCCGAGCTCGCTCTCGAGCTTGCCGCACAGCCGTTCGACCGCCTCGCGGCTGCGGGCCGCGCCGAGCGCCTGGCCGACGATCTCGGCCACCAGGGCGAGCGCGTGGCTGCGGGCGAAGGCCTGGGTCGGCGCGGTGATGGAGTGCAGCACGAGCGCCCCGCCCGGGTCGCCGGCGACGGAGAACGGCAGCACGAGGAACCCTTCGTCCGCGAGCTCGGCCGGGGCGACGGCGACGAAGCCGCCGTCCGACACGCGGCGGAAGCACGCCGGCTCGACGCCGGTCCCGAGGAGCTGCGCCAGCAGAAGCCAGCGGCCCTCGTCGAGATCGCCCGCGCCGCCACCCAGCCGCTGCGACTGCGTCGCGAAGCCCGCGAGCGCGAGCTCGCCCTCGGGCCCGTCGGCGAGCACGATGGCGCAGGTCTCGAACCCGAGCTGGCGCACCAGGACCTCGGCGATCTCCTGCCCGCACACCCGCAGACCGTGGCCGCGCGCCAGCACGCCGAGCACGAGCTTGATGGTCGAGAGGTAGAGGACGGCGTCGTCCCGTTGCTCCTCGACCTCGGCGAGGGCGCGGCGCGTCCGCTCGTCCGGCATCCCCTCTCAGCCCTCCGCCCGGCCGAGTGTCTCGAGCGCGCCGTCCTCGGCAAGGGCGGCGATCACCGTCTGCCAGAGCTCGGGCGTCACACCGCGGGGTGCCTCGCGCTCGAGCGCTCCCGCCGCCTCCGGGCGAAGACGTCCCGCCGCGACATCCGTCACGGGGACGAGCCGGTTCGCGATGGCGACGAGATTGGTGGTCCCCGGACGGTCCGGCGTCGCATGGTGCAGGCGCGCCGTCTCGACGATCGAGGGCGGAAGCCCCCAGGCCTCGAGGAGCCAGCCGCCGACCTCGGCGTGATGCACGCCGAACGCCTCCTGCTCGGCGTCGACGATCGACCGGGTGTCGTCGACGCCGGCGGCCGCGGTCCAGTAGGCATCCTTGAAGCGCGTCGCGAGCACCAGTCGTCCGACGTCGTGCAGGAGACCGGCGGTGAACGCCTCGTCGGGGTCGCCCGCGCACAGCTTCGCGCCGAGGACCTTGCTCGCGACCGCCACCATGACGGCGTGCGTCCAGAGCTCTTCGAGGTGCGCGGGCGGGATGCCGTGCGCGATGGTGTCCCAGACCTTCACGCCGAGCGCGAGGTTCCGGACGGTGGAGAAGCCGAGCAGCATGACGGCGCGCGGAATGGTCGCCACCCGTCGCGATTGGCCGAAGAAGGCGCTGTTCGCGAGCCGGAGCATCTTGCCGGTGAGCGCCTGGTCGTGCTCGATGAGGACGACGAGCTCGCGCGTGCTGGAATCCTCTCGCTCGACGAGCCCGAGGACCTGCGAGAGCACGGCCGGGATGGTGGGCAGGTTCTTGCGGCCGATCACCTCGGCGCGGAACCGCTGGAGCCCCCCCCGGTCGAGCGGTCCCTTCGACCCCGCATCCGCTGCAGCGTCACCCATGCTCGGCCTCCCGCCTTCGGGTTATCGGCCTGACGGTTGCGGATCTTGAGCCACCGGGCGTCAAGGATCTGGTCCCCGCGTCGCGCGTGCGCCGGTCCGCTCGCCGGGCGGCGGGCCAATCGGCACGCGCCGACCTGGCACGGTTACTGCGACCGCCCGGCACCGGCCCATCGTCCGGGCCCGCATGTCGCACGCCCCGATCACCACGCTCCTCCTCACCACCCTGGCTCGGCAGCTTGCCCTTCCTGCTGCAGTTCATCCAGCCGCGAGCGGTGTCCCCCCCGAGGCCAGGCGCCTCCTCGCCTGCCAGGCGGACGTGGGCCGAGCCGCTCGGCGGCTCCTGGTGCGCAGGGACCTCGCGATCGTGCGCTGCCTCGACCTTGCGCTCCGCTGCCCCGGAGCGCTCGCCGGTACGCCGACGAGCGCCAACGACGCGTGCTTGGCGGCCGCCGCCGCAGGCTGCGCCGCCGCGCTCGCCCGGGCCGGCACCGCCGAGCGCCCCGTCGAGGACATGGGGCCGCGCTGCACGGTGGCCGGACGGACCTCCATATCTCCCCAGGCCTTCCTCGGCGACGACGGGCTGGCCCTCGAGCGCGACGCCCCCTTCTGCCCGGACCTGGGGACCGCGAGTCCCGCCGATGCCTCGCGCTGCCAGAGCCTCGCCCTCGCCTGCCAGGTCGACGCCGCCGTCCGGGCGTCGGTGCCTCGCGCGGCGGAGCTCCTCGGCCGGATCGGAATCGCGTTGGATGAAGACGGCCGCTGCCTGGGGTCCCCGGCGTGCGGCAACGGCGAGATCGACGGCGACGAGGAGTGCGACGATGGGGCCGACAACTCCGACGTCCTCCCCGACCACTGCCGGACCGACTGCACCGAGCCGCGCTGCGGGGACGGCGTGGTCGACTCGGACGAGGAGTGCGACGACGGGAACCAGACGGACGGCGACGGCTGCGCCGCCGACTGCACCGTCGAGCCGGGGGTGTGCGGCAACGGCGTCGTCGACGACGACGAGGAGTGCGACGACGGCGCCGCCAACTCCGATATCCTCCCGGACCACTGCCGCACCGACTGCACCGCGCCGAGCTGTGGCGACGGCGTCGTCGATCCGGCTCACGGCGAGACCTGCGAGCCCCCCGCCACCCTCCTGTGCACGGCCGATTGCCGCTCGCGGCTGCCGTTTCCTCCGGGCCCACTTCGAGCGCGTGCTGGCGGGCCCGACGATCTCGCGCGCTGCCAGCAGGGAATCGCGGGCGAGGCGGCGCGGTTCTTCCGCGACAGCCGCCGGCTCGTCGAGCGCTGCGTCATGGGCGCCACCCGCTGCGTCGTCGGCGGAGGGGACGCCTGCCTCGCGCGTGCCAGTGCCCGATGCGTCGCCGCAGCCACCCGGCGCGATACGCTCCGCGCGCGTGCGGTCCCGCGCCTCGGGAGCGCGTGCGGGGCGCTCTCCGTCGACCGCCTCCTCGGCGCGCTCGCCTTCGCGGACACGGCCAGCGCCTGCCCGCTTCCCGGAAGCGGTCCTCCCACCCCCGCCGACCTCCTGGGTTGCGTGCTCGACCAGATCCAGTGCGTGGCCCAGAAATCGGTGGCGCTGACGGTCCCCCGCGCCTACGAGTTCCTCTCCACCCTCGACCTCGATCCCGACGCGCTCTACCCCTGCGTCCCCGACCTCGGGGACGAGTGATCAGGGCAGCGCCGCGACGGCACGCAGCGGTCCGCCGCTGCCGCCGCCGATCTTCATCGGCAGGCCGATGAAGACGGCGCCCGTCGGCGGCAGGGCGGCGAGGCCCGCCAGGTTCTCGAAGATCGGCACGTTCGCGTTGGTGAGCGCCCGGTGCGCCCGGAAGTCGCGCGACGGTCCCCGGTCGATCGAGGCGGTGTCGATGCCGATCGCGTGGATGCGCCGGGCCGTCGTCAGCCAGGCGGCGGTGTCGGGCGCGACGCCGGGGAAGTGGAGGTGCGCGGTGTCGCCCGGGACCGCGGTCCCGAGGTAGCGCGCCGGATCGTCCCAGTAACGATCCCAGCCGCTGCGCACGAGGACGATCGCGCCGTCGGGGATGCGGCCGGCGCGGCGCTCGAAGGCGTGGAGGTCGTCGAGCGTGAGGAGCGCATCGGGATCGCGGGCCGCCTTCGCCGTGATGTCGACGACCACTGCGGCGCCGACGAGCCGGTCGAGCGGCACCTCGTCCGCCGTCCAGCGGTCCCGGGCGAAGTGGATCGGCGCGTCGAGATGCGTGCCCCCGTGCTCGGCCGCGCAGAAGTTGTTGGCGGCGTACCAGTAGCCGCCCTCGGTCATGCCGTGCGCGACGGGCTCGAGCGTGAAGTGCCGGGCGGTCGGCCAGTAGATGGTCCGGCTGTCGAAGGGATGGGTCAGGTCGACGAGCCGCGCCGCCGAGAGATCGAGGGCGGCGGCGGGGGCTGCGAGGCCGAGAGTGAGCAGGACTCGGCCGATCAAAACCCTCATCTGGACCCTCATCTGGACGCTCATCTGGACCCTCATCTGGTGGCTCATCTGGTCTCCTCACCCCTCCGGGTGGAGGCGCTCGGCAAGCTCGCGGAGCGCCGGAGTGACGCCCACGCGGTGGGCGTCGGCGTGCTCGAGCCGGCGTACGCCGGGGGGCAGCGCCTCGACCTGCGCGCGAGCGCGCGCACGGATCTCGGAGAGCGCGGGCAGCGGGGCGCAGGGCTCGCCCCCACGGATCACGGCAGTGAGCAGCGGCTCCCCCGCCGGCGTCTCGGTCGCGAGCGCGACGACGTCCTCGCTGAAGCGTCCGTCGCGGCCCCGCCGGCGGTAGACCTGCTTCGGCTCGGGGTACGTCCCCTTCTCCGCGCCGAGCTTCCGGACTGCCCGGTGCTCGCCGCCGGCCTCGACGGCGACCAGCTTGTAGACTCCGCCGAGCGCCGGGACGTCGCGCGAGGTCGCGAGGTCGGTGCCGACGCCGTAGAGGTCGATGGGTGCGCCGGCCGCGGCGAGGGCGGCGATCCGCTCCTCGTTGAGGTCGCCGCTGGCGACGATCAGGGTGTGCGCCAGACCGGCGGTGTCGAGGATCTCGCGCACCGCGCGGCTGAGCGCGAGGAGGTCACCGCCGTCCAGGCGGACGCCGCGGACCGCGGGGCCGAGCGCGGCCGCGCGGCGCGCGCCCTCGAGCGTGTCGTAGGTGTCGATCAGGAGCATCGCATGCTCGGGGAACGTCCCGACGAAGGCGCGAAAGGCGTCGGTCTCGTGCGCGAAGGCCATGATGAAGCTGTGGGCCGCCGTGCCGTAGACCGGGACGTCGAACATCTGCCCCGCGAGGGTGTTCGACGTACCGATGCAGCCGCCGATGAGCGCGGCGCGCGCGCCGAAGAGCGCGGCGTGGAAGCCGTGCGCGCGGCGCGCCCCGAACTCGATCACGCCCTTGCCCGCCGCCGCCTCGACCACGCGAGCCGCCTTGGTGGCGATGAGCGTCTGATGGTTGATGGTGGCGAGGAGGAACGTCTCGACGAGCTGCCCCTCGATGATCGGCGCGCGCACCTGCACTAGGGGCTCACCGGCGAAGACGACGGTGCCTTCGGGTATCGCGTGCACGTCGCCGCTGAAGCGGAACGCCGCCAGGTAGTCCCAGAAGCCGCCGCTCACGTGGGAGAAGACCGGCAGCGCGCGCAGGTAGTCGATGCTCCGGCCGTCGAAGCGGACGGCGACGAGATACTCGATCGCCTGCTCGAGGCCGGCCAGGAGGAGGAAGCCCCGATTCGGCGGCAGGCTGCGGACGAACAGCTCGAAGGTTCCGACGGCCTTGGCCATGCCGGCCTCGAAGTAGGCCGCGCCCATGGTGAGCTCGTAGAGGTCGGTCGCCAACCCGCAGCGGCCGGGCTCGTCCAATGCTCCGAGCGTGCGCATCCCCGTCGCGGTCATGCATCAACCAACTGCCCCGCGCGATGCAAGACCGGAAGGGGGCCGCCGCGGCGACCCCGCAGGCCCGCGCGCGCGAGCAGCTGCGGGGGCCGCGCAACGCCCGGTCAGGGATAGACCAGCGCCGTCTTCTTCGCCCGCAGCTCCATCGTCGACTGCGAGCACTGGTTCCCCACGCGCACCGTGATGCGGACGTTCGTCCCCTCGACGGCCCGATCCGGGAGCTTGCGGCTGATGGCGCGGAAGACCACCCGGCCGTTCCGCCGCTTGACGAAGCGGCCGTCCCGGAGGCCCCCCGCGAACGCCCCGTCCTTGTCGCAGAAGCTGAAGCGGCGCGGGGTCGGGCGCATCCAGTGGCCGGCCGGGACGGTCGCGCAGACGACCTGTCCGGTGCCGTCGGCGATCTGCACCGAGGTGTCGTCGCGCGTCGGGTCGAAGCCGGCCGGCGTGAACTGGGAGTAGATCGCCTTCACCCGCATCCGGTTGCGCCCCTTCGCCGCCGGCCGCTTCAGCATGACGCGCTTGGGCGTCAGGGCGAGGAGCTGCTCGCAGCAGTCCGGGTCCTCCCAGTCGACCAGCCCGTCGCCGTCGTTGTCGATGCAGTCGCCGCAGATCTCGACCGGCTTGACCGGCGGGTGGCAGTCGGCGATCACCATGTGCGCGCACACGCCCGCCGAGCACCTGTCGCCCGTGCACGGATCGTGGTCGTCGCAGTCGCCCGCCGTGGTGCAGGGCCGCTGGCAGCCCGGAATCGTCTCGTGGCTGCAGCCGCCCTCGCCGTGGCAAGTGTCGGTGGTGCAGGCGTTGCCGTCGTCGCAGAGGCCGTCGCCGTCGACATGCCCGTCGCAGTCGTTGTCGACGCCGTCGCAGGTCTCGCGAACCGCGCGATCGACGCCGAAGGTCCCGCTGTAGGTGACCGGCGGCGCGTTCGTGGCCGACGCGGTGATCGACTCCGTGAAACCGTCGTCGCCGCAGCCGGGTTGCGCGTCGGCCGAGAGCTCGATCGTCACCGTCGACCCGGCCGGCATCAGCGGGACGCTCACCTTCAGGGGATTCACGGACTCGACGATCGCATCGTCGGACGACACCGCCAGCGAGGGATCCCCCATGTAGCCCGGGAGCGCGGCCCCCTCGATGGCGACCGCCTTGGCGGGGGCCGGACCGTCGTTGTGCACGGTGATCGAGTAGACCACCGGGGTCGTGACGTTGACCGCGGCGCTCTCGGGCGTGAGCGTCGCGTCGATCGAGAGGGTGCCGCTCGGCAGAAAGGCGGCGCCCCCGAGGAAGCCACAGTCGAAGTGGTCCTTGTTGAAGCTGTTGACGTTCGACGACGTCGCCGGCGCGAAGAGCGAGCTGGCGAGATCGCCGGCGTCGGCGATCACGCCGTTCGCGACGAGCACGTTGATCGGCATCGCGAAGTCGAGGAAGTAGTCTGGGGTTCCGCCGAACGCGGACCCGTCGCCGGTCGGAACCGCCCGCACGAGGGGAGTCGCGTTGACGGTCGACCCGTTGGCCGCGTTGACCCCCTGGGCGAAGACGCGGACCTCGGCGCCGTCGTTGAAGTTCGGTGAGAAGCTCAGGTCCTTGGCCGATGTGTTGGCCCAGAGCTCGAGGCTGTCGGACTTGCCGTTCACCGCGATCTCGTACTGGTACTGCTTCGGGTTCCCCGACGGCACCTGCATGAGCGCGGACCAGATGTTCTCGACAAAGCCGCCCTTCGACGTCGGATCGGAGTCGAGGCGGTACCGGAAGTAGAGGTACTTCGCGTCGTAGGCGTAGTACGTGGCGGGATGCGACGGGTCCCCGACCAGGTCCGCCGACGACGGGCTCTCGTCTCCCGCGGGGTCGCCGCCGGGGGCGCAGTCGAGAGCCGCCCAGCGAACGGCGCCGAAATCAGGGTCCCCGGCCGCGCCCGCCGCGGTCGCTCCGAGGACGACGAGTGCAACCAGGCCAAAGCAGGCCGTGCGAAGACCCTGCGCGCGATTCGATCGCTTCACGATACACCCCTCCCGCAAAACAGCCGACCGTGTCGGTGTGGATTTGGCGGGGGGACAGTCCAATCTCCGTGCCGGACCTGTCGAACCGGCGTCGCAGCGGCACGTTTTCGCCGCTCCCTGGAGCGACGCGCTCGCAGTGGGCTGCGAAATATCTAGCCTTCAGGACAGACGCCAAAGCACGCGCCCGGGATGGCTCCGTGTCCTCCCCTCCGCAGGCGCTTCGGTGCCTCGCATGCGCACCGCCCCGGCGGCGCGCCGCTCCGGCGTGGCGCGGCTGCACGAATGCCTGGCCCGTCTCGCAAACCGGCAAGCGCGCCGGGGCGGCGGGCCCTCAGGGCGGGCAGCTCGCCGGCGGCGGGGTCCTCGGCTGGGCGTTGAACCGGTCGAGCGCGTCGTTCGCCGCCGTGGAGGGCGGATTGCCGCTCGCCTTGGCGGGGGCGTTCGCACACCAGGTCCTCGTCCCCACGGTCAGGCGAACGGCAACGCTGCCCTGCGGCGGCTGGTCGAGCCTGTAGGTCCAGTTCGAGTGCCCGCCGCGGACCGTGATCCGGTCCGACTTCACGATGACGCTGGAGATGGGCCCGTCGGGGTCGCGGCTGCTGAAGCGCCAGCCGAGGAAGCTCGTGGCCCCGCCGATGCGCGACCACCCCGAAGGGGGCAGCGACACCGTCACCGCCTGGCCCGTGCCCGCAGAGTCGGAGACGGTCAGCGACCCGCCGGCGGCCGTCGGGTCGCCGCTGGAGCCGGGCAGCGAGGGGACGATCCGGTTGGCGGCCGCGTCGGCGCTCGATACCGAGCCGAACGCGACCCGGCGCGCGTCCGGGTTGGGCGCGGGCGTGCTGCGATCCCGCAGCTTCAGGGACGTCGTCTCGATCAGGGTGGCGGGCGGCAGCGTGGTCGTCGTGGTCGTGCTGGTCGTCGTCGTGGTGCTCGACGTGGTGCTCGTGCTCGATGTGGTGGTCGTCGGCGCCAGGGTGGTGCTCGTCGTGGTCGTCGCGACGGTCGTCGTCGTCGTGGTCGCCGCCAGCGTCGTGCTGGTGCTCGTCGTCGAGGTGGTGGTCGTCGTCGTGGACGCGGGAGGCGCCGTCGTGGTGGTGGTCGTGGCGGGCGGCGTGGTCGTCGTCGTCGTGGTGGTCGTCGTCGTGGTGGTCGTCGACGTCGTGGTGGTGGTGGCGGGCGGCGCGGTCGTGGTCGTGGTGCTCGTCGTCGTGGTCGTTGACGTCGTGGTGGTCACGGTCGTGGTGGAGACCCCGGGGTTGCTCGCCGGGTCCGCGGGATCCGTGCCGGCATCGAGCTCCGTGCGGTCGAAGAAGCCGTCCTCGTCGCGGTCGACCCCGATGCGCGTGCCGGTGCCGGGGGGTACCGCGGTATAGGTCAGCTCCTGGCCGACGACGGCCGCCTGTGCCCGCAGGCTCGCCTCGCCGAGGAGCGGCTCGCTCGCGCGGTCGCTCTGGAACTGGCCCGCGCCCGGCTGGTACAGCCAGCCCCGCGCCGCGCCACCGAGCACGCCCTTCACGACGAGGTCGCACTCGCTGGCGTTGGCGCGCGCGATCATGAGGTTGATGCGTCCGGTGACGGTCGAATCGCTGAACGTCGTCGACGTGGCCGACACCTGCTGGCCCACGATCGGGGCCAGTCCCGTGTCGAAGGCCATCAGGAAGGCCTCCACCTGCCGCCGCTTGGTGTCGGGATTGCTGCCGAAGTTGAAGACGCTCGCGTGCAGGAAGTCGAAGACCGTGTCGATGCTGCCGTCGTGGAGGAAGCCGAAGCCGCGCACCTGGTCGCCCAGGAAGCCGGTGGCCGGCGCCTGCGTGCCGGGCGGCACGCCGAACATGCCGACCTTCTGGTAGAGGTTCCGCAGGTGGGCGATCTTGAACTCCTGCGGCTCGCCCTCGAAGGAGGAGAAGCCGTCGGTGCCGAGCGGCACCTTGTGGCAGAACGCGCACTGGAGGACCCCGCCGTCGATCGCCGAGTTCAGGAAGATGTTCTGTCCGGTGGACTGCGTCGCGGTGAGGCTGTTGTCGAGGGCGCGGATCGGGTTCGGCGGGTAGCGGACGGTCAGGATGAAGTCGGTGTAGCTCTGCATCTCGGCCGTCGAGAGCTGGCCCGCCGCACCGAGGAGCCCGACGAAGGCCGGGTTGAACTTCTTGAAGGCCTGATCCTCCGCGAGCGCATCACCGCCCGAGTCGTTGCCCCCGGTGCGGTCGCCGCGCCAGTGCATGGGACCGGCCGGGTCCGCCATGCCGCGCAGGCTCTGCGTCGTCATCGGGCCCTTCATCGGGTGGAAGACCGGGCTGCCGCTCGGCTTCGGGACCCGGAACGGGTTCGGGTTGTTCACCACCGTCCCGAAGGGATCGCCGAGGTCCCAGGCCAGGCTGTCGAAGTCGCCGAAGATGTGGCAGCTCGCGCACGCCGAGTCGCCGTGACCCGAACGCCTGGCGTCGTACAGGAAGAGACGCCCGTTCCTGGCGGCGGGCGGGGACGGGTCGTAGCGGAGCGGCACGGTGGCGCTCACGGCGCGCGTCGCCGGGTTCGAGGCGTTGCCGACGATCGAGATCGTGTGGTCGATGCGGTTCATCACGTAGAGCCGGTCGCGCGCCGCGTCGAGCACGACGCCGCTCGGCCCGTTGCCGACCGCGAGCTGCGTCTCGGTGATGACACCCGCCTCGAGGTCGTCGGCGTTGAAGATGCCGATCTTGCCCGACCCGAAGCCGGCCACGAAGAGCGTGTGGCCGTCGCTCGAGAACGCCAGGTCGGTGGGGAACGCGAGGCTCCGGTCGATCTCGCTCTGCGGGCCCGGCACCGTCCCGTAGTTGATGTGCGGGTTCAGGTGATGCGGCGTGGCCGTCGTCCCGCTGATGACCGTGATGCGGCTCTCGGCCAGGTGTCCGCGGACGAAGGGCTCGAAGCGCACCTGGTTCTGCGCGTCGGTGTTGGCGACGTACACCTTCCCGGTGGTCGGCCGCACGGCCATGTTGAAGAGCACCGTGCCGACGCCCGTGACGAAGCTCGTGCCGGAGACGAGTGCCAGCGGCGTGGCGTCGGCATTCAGGAGAAAGACGTCCTTGTCCGGCACGGCGAAGGCCACCGACGCGCTCCAGTCGCGCCCGATCTCGTCCCGCCACCTCGAGCCGTCGAACTTGACGATGAGACCCGTGTCCGGCGCGCCCCCCGTGGATCCGGGCGGCGGCGGCGGCAGCCCGCCGTTGTTGGTGACCACCTGCTCGGTGATCGCCGTCGTCTGGTTGCCCGAGTCGAGGATCGCGGCGTACACGACGGTGCCGTCGGGGCTCGCGGCGAGCGCCCGCGGCGTGTCGCCCGACAGCGCGAGGGGCGAGCCGGAGATCGGCGTCCCGCCGAGCGCCGCGCCGAGGTTGTTGGCGTCGAAGGCCCACACGTCGGCGCGGCCGACCCCCGCCGTCGTGAGCTGGGGATCGCCGGGCCGGTTCTGGCCGCGGTGGGCGCACGTGATGAAGGCCCGGCTGTGCGCGCTGCCCGCAAACACGAGGTCGCGCGGCTCGTCGCCGACGAGCAGCGTGCGGACGACGCGCGAGCGCGTGACGTCGGTCGGGTCGACCTCGACGATGCTCACGCTGTCGGACAGGTGGTTCACCACCCACGCCTCGGTGCGCCCGGCGAGGTTCGTCCGCGCCGCCACGGCGACCGGCTCGAGGCCGACCGGGACCTCGGCGGCGAGTGTCAGCCCGCCGGCGGTGATCGTGTAGATGGCGAGGCGATTGTCGGGCGTGTTGACGGCGAAGAGCCGATCGCCCGCCGGCGAGATCGCGAGCGGTCGCACGTGCCCGCTCTCGAAGTTCACGAATGCCGCTCCGGCGCGCTGCGGCGCCCAGAGGCAGAGGAGCACGGAAGCCAGGCGAGCGAACGACCGAACCGGACCCGACGGCATGCGAGGCCCTCCCGAGACGGCGGCGGTGGTCGCCTGTACCACACGCTGCGACGCCCGGGCCAGGGAAAAAGCCGCCTCGGCCCCGGGGTGTTGCGCCCCCCCGAGGGTAGGATAAGAATCCCGCCGCCGATGGCGCGTGCCCCCGTCGAGGGACCCGAGCAGCTCTTCCACTTCGCCGAGGCCGCGGCATCGGCTCGCGTCGCGCCCGCGTCCGAACCGCCGCGGGCCGTTGCCGAGCCGGTCGAGACGGTGCTGATCACCGGGATCGCCGGCGGCCAGGGGCGGCTCATCGCGCGCCGCATCGCCGGCGCCCGATGCCGGATCATCGGCGTCGATCGCGCGCCGTGGGAAGGACACCCGGCCGACGTGCGCATGTACGTGGTCGACATCCGCAAGCGCAAGTTCGAGGACGTGTTCCGGACCGAGCGACCCGACGCCGTCGTCCACCACGCTTTCGTCCGTCACTTCCGCGGCGACCCCGAGGTCCGGCACGAGGTGAACGTGCTCGGGACCAAACGGTTGCTGGAATATGCGATCGCGCACGGCGTGAAGCGCATGGTCGTGCTGTCGAGCGCGTACGTCTACGGCGCGCTGCCCGACAACCCCTACTACATGGACGAGGAGTTCCCGCTGAACGTCAGCCGCACCTATCCCGAGGTGCGCGACCTCGCCGAGGTCGACACGCTCGCCACCGCCTTCCTCTGGCGCCATCCCGAGGTGGCGACCGCCATCCTGCGGCCGGTCAACACCCTCGGCTACTACGTGCAGAGCGCGATCGGCCGCTACCTCCGGCAGCGCTACGTGCCGACCATCCTCGGCTTCAACCCGGTGATGCAGTTCATCCACGAAGAGGACGTGGCCGAGGCCGTCGCGCTCGCGCTGCAGACGGGCGCGCACGGTGTCTTCAATGTCGCCGGCCCGGGCGCCGTGCCGCTGAAGGTCGCGATCCGCGAGACCGCCCGCACGGCCGTCCCCATCCCGGAGACGATCGCGCGGGCCGTCTTCAGGCAGCTCTTTCGCTTCGGGCTCTATCCCACGCCGCCGGGCGCGATGGATTTCCTGAAATACCCCTGCACCATCGACGGCCGGGGCTTCGAGCGGGCGACGGGCTTCAAGCCGCTCTTCAGCCTCGAGGACATCTTCGCGAGTGTCCGCCACTGAGACCGTCACGCAGGCGGTCGGCGCGCTGACGCGCACCGCCACCGAGGTCCTGCCGGAGACGATCTTCGATCTCCAGCGGCAGATCGAGGCGCGCATACGCCGCATCCCGACGCGCCTCAACGCCTACGGCTACGACCCGTGGGGCTTCCACCCCGACACGGCGCGCCGCGCCATGCTGGTGACGGCGCTCCTCTACCGCTACTGGTTCCGGGTGGAGACGCAGGGCATCGCCAACATCCCGCCGGGGCGGGTGCTCCTGATCAGCAACCACGCGGGACAGATCGCACTCGACGCCGCCATGATCTCCTGCGCCTGCCTGCTCGAGGCAGAGCCGCCGCGCGTCATACGCGGCATGGGCGAGTACTGGCTGCCCACGGTACCGTGGGTGAACGAGCTCATGGTGCGCACGGGGTCCGTCGTCGGCACACGCAAGAACTGCATCGATCTCCTCGAGAACGAAGAGGCGGTGATCGCCTTCCCCGAGGGCGTGCGCGGCATGAACAAGCTCATCTGGGAGCGCTACCAGCTCCAGGAGTTCGGGCAGGGCTTCATGCGCCTGGCGCTGGAGACCCACACCCCGATCGTACCGATCGCGGTGGTCGGCTCCGAGGAGCAGGCGCCGGCGATCGCCAACGTCCGCTCGCTTGCCCGGCTGCTGCGCCTGCCGGCCTTCCCGGTGACCCTCACCTGGCCGCTCCTCGGCCCCCTCGGGCTCGTACCGCTCCCGGTCAAGTACCGCATCACCTTCGGCGAGCCGATGACCTTCGAGGGCAACCCGAGCGACGAGGACGAGGTCATCGGGGAGAAGGTCGAGCAGGTGAAGGCCAGCATCGCCACCATGCTCGCGCGCGGGCTCGCCGCGCGGCGATCGCTCTTCTGGTAGGCTGCGTGCGGCTCGAGAGCCGCGTCCGGCCATCGGATCCGGACTTCCGCGAGAACGCCGCCCACATGGAGCACCTGGTGCAGGCCTTGCGCG
>Ga0209156_10000084_pt1 | contig 65572 bp, 57 predicted proteins | sample GraSoiAngelo_124_FD_185881 | JGI IMG/M metagenome (GOLD analysis project Ga0209156, IMG submission 185881) | Grasslands soil microbial communities from the Angelo Coastal Reserve, California, USA - 14_0927_05_20cm (SPAdes) (version 2) | ecosystem: Environmental > Terrestrial > Soil > Grasslands... | reverse complement strand
AGGGGTACCGTCAGGGCACCGACGTATTGGGTCGGCACCGTTTCGTCCCCCTCGACAGGGCTTTACGACCCGAAGGCCTTCATCACCCACGCGGCGTCGCTGCGTCAGGCTTTCGCCCATTGCGCAATATCCCCCACTGCTGCCTCCCGTAGGAGTCTGGGCCGTGTGTCAGTCCCAGTGTGGCTGGCCATCCTCTCAGACCAGCTAGCCATCATCGCCTTGGTGGGCCATTACCCCGCCAACTAGCTAATGGCCCGCAGGCCCATCTTCGAGTGGTAGCTTGCAAGCAGAGGCCACCTTTCACCGCAGGGGCCGAAGCTCCCGTGGTCATATCCAGTATTAGCCCACCTTTCGGTAGGTTATCCCGGGCTCGAGGGTAGGTTACCTACGTGTTACTCACCCGTTCGCCGCTGTACTCAGGGAGTTGCCCCCCCTTTCTCGCACGACTTGCATGTGTTAGGCACGCCGCCAGCGTTCGTTCTGAGCCAGGATCAAACTCTCCAGTTGAACTGGAGACGCCCCCGCTCCCCGGGGCCGAAGCCCAAGGGCCGGGTAGCGTGCGAGCTGCATGACGACACTCGTCTTCCCGGCCAACACGATACGCGATCGCGCTGTCCAAACCACTGCGCTCGGGACCTTTTCCGCACTCTCGAAAAGCTTGGAAAAGGGGCGCTACTATTTAGTTTTCAAAGACCAGGAACCGCTCCGGCAGACCGGACCTTATAGGAGACGGAGGTCCGACTGTCAAGGAACCGGTAGGATCTGACGCGAACCCGAATACCTTAGTCCCCTCTCCCCGGCGGGTCAAGGCGAGGGCCCCCCCTCCGGGGCGACGAGCGTGACCGCCGCCAGCCGCCGGCGCCCCACCTCGAGCAACCGGTCCACCCCCCGCCGGAAGCGGAAGTTCACGTCCACCGGCTCGCCGTCGACCCGAACGGCTCCCTGGGCCACCAGGCGGCGCGCCGCGCTGGTCGACGGGGCGAAGCCGATGTCCTTGATGAGCTGGCAGATCCACACGTCATCGGCCGTGGTCCTCACCTCGACCCGGGTCGGCTCGTAGGGCGACCGCTTCTGGAATCGCTCCTCGAAGAAGCGGCCGGCAGCCTCGGCGGCCGCCTGGCCGTGGAACCGCCCGACCAGCTCGGCCGCCAGGGCCTTCTTGGCCTCCATAGGAGCGATGTCGCCCCGTTGGACGGCGAGCAGGCGCTCGCCTGGCTGGGTGCTCAAGAGCTCGTAGTAGCGGAGCATGAGCTGGTCGCTGATCGACATGAGCTTGCCGTACATCTCCTCGGGCGCCTCGGTGATGCCGACGTGGTTTCCGAGGCTCTTCGACATCTTCTGCAGCCCGTCGAGGCCCTCGAGGATGGGGACCACCACCGCCACCTGCCCCTCCTGGCCCGCGTCCCGCTGCAGCTCGCGCCCGACCAGGAGGTTGAAGGTCTGGTCCGTCCCGCCGAGCTCGACATCCGCCTGCACCACGACCGAGTCGTAACCTTGCAGGAGCGGATACAGGAACTCGTGGAGCCCGATGGGGGCCCCCTTCCGGTAACGCTGCTGGAAGTCATCGCGCTCGAGCATGCGGGCCACGGTCATCTTGGAGGCGAGCCGGATCGCGTCCTCGAGGCTCAGGCGGCCGAGCCATTCGCTGTTGCGGCGCACCTCGGCCCGCCGGGGGTCGAGGACGCGAAAGACCTGATCCTCGTAGGTGCGTGCGTGCACCGCCACCTCGGCACGGGAGAGCGGCGGCCGCGTCGCGGAGCGTCCGCTCGGGTCGCCTACCATGGCCGTGAAGTCGCCGATGATGAGGACGGCGTGGTGCCCCAGGTCCTGGAACTGTCGCAGCTTCGTGAGCACGACCGTGTGCCCCAAGTGGATGTCCGCCGCGGTCGGATCCACGCCGAGCTTCACGCGCAACGGCCGTCCTGCCCGCAGACGGGCGTGCAGCTCGTCCTCCGGGTAGGCGTGTACCACCCCGCGCAGCAGCTCCTTCTGCGCCGCGTCCGCGGTCAAACTTCGACCCGCTCGCGCACGCGGCGCACGCTGTGCGCGCGTCCGCTCGTCTCGTCGACTTCGATCACGGCCCCTTGGACGAGGACCGGTCCGGCGGCGACTTCGAAGCGCACCGGCATCTGGGTGAGGAAGCGCTCCAGCACCTGCTCCGTGCGGACACCGAGCACGGAGTCCTCGGGTCCGCACATGCCGGCGTCGGTCAGATGCGCGGTCCCGCCGGGCAGGATCGCCTCGTCGGCCGTCTGGACGTGGGTGTGACTTCCGACGACCGCGGAAACCTTCCCGTCGAGAAAGCGCCCCATCGCCACCTTCTCCGAGGTCGCCTCGGCGTGCATGTCGACGAGCACCACCCGTGCCTCGCGGCGGACGTCCACGAGCGCCTGCTCGGCGGCGCGAAAGGGACAATCGGCCGGTGCCATGAAGACGCGCCCGATCAGGTTCACCACGGCCACGCGCGTATCCGAGCGGCGCGCCTTCTGGACCGTCCATCCGACGCCGGGGATACCGGGCGGAAAGTTGAGCGGGCGGAGGAGCCGCCCCTGCTCGCGCATGTACGGGATGATGGCGCGGTTCTGCCAGACGTGGTTGCCGGAGGTGAGCACGTCGATGCCCGCCTCGTGCAGCTCCTCGGCCGAGCGCGGATCGATGCCCTTGCCACCCGAGGCGTTCTCGCAGTTGGCGACCACGAAATCGATGTCCTCGCGGGCCGCCAGGCGCGGCAGGAGCGCGGCGAGCGCCCTGCGTCCGGGGCGGCCGACGACGTCGCCGAGGAAGAGGAGTCGCATGCGGCGGTCAGCGCGCGATGTCACTTGCCCGGGTCTCGCGGATCACGGTCACCTTGATCTGCCCGGGATACGTCATCTCCTGCTCGATCTTGCGGGCGATGTCACGCGCCAGCACGGCGGCGTGGTCGTCCGGGATCGTCCCCGGGTCGACGATGATCCGGATCTCCCGTCCCGCCTGAACGGCGAACGACTTCTCGACCCCCTTGAACGAGTTGCTGATCCGTTCCAGGTCCTCCAGGCGCTTGGCGTAGCTCTCGAGCACCTCGCGCCGCGCGCCGGGGCGCGCCCCCGACAGGGCGTCGGCCGCGTCGACGAGCGGCGCCAGGATGGTCTCGGCCTTCACCTCCTCGTGGTGGGCGGCGATCGCGTTCACGATCTTCGCCGACTCGCCGTACTTGCGGGCGATCTCGCCGCCGATGATGGCGTGCGAGCCCTCGACCTCGTGCGTGAGCGCCTTGCCGATGTCGTGGAGGAGCGCCGCCCGCCGGGCCTGCTTCTCGTTGAGCCCGAGCTCGGCGGCCAGCGAGCCGGCGATGAAGGCCGCCTCGATCGAGTGCATGAGCACGTTCTGGGCGTAGCTGTAGCGGTACTTGAGCATGCCGAGGAGCTTCACCAGCTCGGGGTGGATGCCGTGCACACCCACCTCGAGCACGGCCCGCTGGCCCGCCTCCCGGATCGCCTCGTCCAGCTCCTGCTCCGCCTTGCGTACCACCTCCTCGATGCGCCCCGGGTGGATGCGCCCGTCGGAGAGGAGGCGCTCGAGCGCGAGGCGGGCGAGCTCGCGACGGATCGGGTTGTGGCACGAGATGACCACCGCCTCCGGCGTGTCGTCGATGATCAGGTCGACCCCGGTGGCGGACTCGATGGCGCGGATGTTCCGCCCCTCGCGCCCGATGATCCGTCCCTTCATGTCGTCGCTCGGCAGCGTCACGACGGAGACGGTGCGCTCGGCGACGAACTCGCCGGCCAGGCGCTCGATGGCGATCGACACGATCTTCTTGGCGCGCCGGTCGGCTTCCTCGCGGGCCTCGGCCTCGACCTGCCGGATGTGGCGCGCGGCGTCGTGGCGCGCCTCGTCGGTCATCTGCTCGACGAGCGTGCGCTTCGCCTCGTCGCGCGTCATGCCCGCCGCCTGCTCGAGCTTCTGCCTGACCTGGTCGGTCAGACGTTTGATGTCGGTCTGCCGCTCCTCCATCAGGCGCTCCTGCGCGCGCAGCGCGTCCTCGCGCCGCGCGAGCTCCGTCTCGCGCTGGGCGAAGGCCTCGATCTTCCGATCGATGCCCTCTTCCTTCTGGAGGATTCGTTTCTCCAGGGCTTGCAGCTCGTGACGCTGGTCGCGCGCCTCGCGCTCCCAGTCCGCTTTCGCCTGGATCATGAGGTCCTTGGCATGGAGCTGCGCTTCCTTGCGGACGGCGTCACCCTCCTTGCGAGCCTCCTCCACGATGCGGGCGGCGGTGGCGTGCGCACTCGTCTCGAGCTCGGCCACGCGGCGCCGCCGGACCCGGTCGACGAGCGCGAGTGCGCCGGCGCCGAGGACGACGCCGAGGACCAGCGCCAGGATCAGAGTCGTCATGGTGATGTCTCCTTCACTGCCCGAGCACGCGCGCCTCGGTCACGACGGCGTCCATGCGCACATCCCACGCCGCCTCGGGAAGCGCGGGGACGACCTGCAGCTCGTAGGCGAGCCCGATGCGTGCCGCATGCGAATGGCGCGCGAGTGCCCGGTCGTAGCAGCCAGCGCCGCGGCCGAGGCGAACGCCGCGCGGATCGAAGGCGAGGCCCGGAACCAGAAAGACGACGCCCTCCCCGGCTGCAGGCGAAAGTGGTGCTCCGTCCAGCGGTTCGGGAAGGGCGGACCATCGGGGCGCGAGCCCCTCCGGACCGCTCTGGAGGAACTCGAGACCGTCGCTCGTGCGGCGGGGATAGTAGACGGGCTTGCCGGCCGCGGCCGCCGCGGCCACCAGGGCGCCCGGGTCGACCTCGTTCTCGATCGGGGCGTACGCCACTACGGCCCGCGCCGCCCTGAAGGCTGGCAGGCCGAGAACGCGCGCGCAGGCCGCAGCGCCGAGCTCCGCCGCCGCCCGAGGCGGCAGAGCGGCACGCGCGGCCCGCAGCCGGCGTCGGAGCGCGTCCTTGGTCTCTGCGTGGTCTTCCCCCATCGCTTCCGTGCGCGACGGGGAACACGGCGAGCAGTGTGGCTGTCCGGCTAGTGCATGGATCGCGCGCGGCCCGATGGCGAGGGGTTCGAATCCGGGCCGCAAGGGCCCACCCATTTCGGGTTCATGGCATCAGCACCGTGCCGCTGCGGTCAATGCTCGATGTGTCCACCGCCCCACCTCGTCGTCTCCCGATCGCTGCTTCCTCGCTTGGCGCCCGCTGGTTGGGCGCCGCTCGGAGTCACGTGAAATGTGCTCGGTAGAATTCCTCCAGAACGCCCGACGGGCCGCCCCGGCGCCGACGGGAATGTGCTGCTCGGATGAGCAGATGCGCGCGGAAGTCTACGTAATTCGTGAGCGGGGCGCAACGGCGGCGGGCGCAGTTGCCCCGCGCCGACGGGAGAAAGTCGGCCCGCCCGCTACGGGAGGTCGACGCCCATTCGGGCCAGGAGGCGCCCGAGCCGAAGCTTGATCTCGGCACGCTCGTGCTCGTAGCGCCGGAGGCGCTCCTGCAGCTCCTGATTCGCGCGCTCGAGGTCGGCCAGCCGATCCGCCACGTCATCCCGGCCGCGGATCTCGTGCTGGCGGGCCAACGAGCTGCGCAGCCCCTCGTGCGTGTCGCCGCTCATCGGGCGATGTCCGGGGCGGGACTCTAGTAGCTGCGTTCAGCGGGTGTCAAGCCACGCGTGCGGTCTCGGCGATCTCCACGGCGAACAGCGCGTCGACGAACTCGCTCGCCACGAAGGGACGGAGGTCCTCGATCGCCTCGCCGACCCCGACATACTGAATCGGGATGCCGAGCTCGTGCCGGACTGCCAGCACGATGCCGCCGCGCGCGGTGCCGTCGAGCTTGGTGAGCACGATTCCGGTCACGTCCGCCGCCTCCAGGAAGCTGCGTGCCTGCGCGATCGCGTTCTGGCCGGTGGTCGCGTCGAGCACGAGGAGCGTTTCGTGCGGGGCGCCGGGCAGCTCGCGGGCGATCACGCGGCGTACCTTGCCGAGCTCCGCCATGAGGTTGGTGCGGGTGTGCAGGCGACCGGCCGTGTCGACGAGCACCACGTCGATGGCGCGGGCCAGCGCCGCCTTCATGCCGTCGAAGGCGACGGCCGAGGGGTCGGCGCCCGGCGCCTGCCGCACGAGGACGGCGCCGGTGCGCTCGGCCCAGACGGCGAGCTGCTCGATGGCCGCCGCCCGGAAGGTATCCGCCGCCACGAGGAGCGCACGGCGGCCCGCGTCGGCGTGGCGAGCCGCGAGCTTGCCGATGGTGGTGGTCTTGCCCACGCCGTTGACGCCCGTGACCAGCACCACCCATGGACGGGCGGTCGGCGCCGGCGGCGGAGGAGCGTCCAGCATCGCCACCATCTCCTCGCGCAGCGCCCGGCGCACCTCGGCCGGGTCTGCGCTACGGCCGACGCGCTGCCGGACCCGGTCGAGCAGTACCGCCACCGTGCGCATGCCGACGTCGGCGGCGATCAGCACCTCCTCGAGCTCGCTGAGCACGGCGTCGAGGCCCGCCGGGGCGCGCCCGAGCGCGGCCTCGACCTGCTCCATGAGCCGGCGGCCGGCGGCGGCGACGCCGCGACGCAGGCGGTCCGCCGGCGCCGGCGCGGCCGCGGCGACGGCGCGCGGCGTGGTGGCGCGCCGGCGCCGGAGCACCGAGACGGCGACGAGGGCGCAGAGAGTCCCGACCGCCGCGAGGATCGCGAGGAGCCAGGCGCTCGGGAGGGCGAGAATGGGAGCCGCCTACGCCGCTTCCCACAACCGGACGGCGACGACCTTCGAGATGCCTGCCCGCTCCATCGTGATGCCGTAGAGCGTGTCGGCCACCTCCATCGTCCGGCGGTTGTGGGTGATGAGCACGAACTGCGAAGTCGCGGCCATCTCGCGGACGAGCTGATTGAAGCGACCGATGTTCGCCTCGTCGAGCGGCGCGTCGACCTCGTCGAGCAGGCAGAAGGGTGTGGGGCGGATCAGGAACAGCGACAGGATGAGCGCCGTCGCGGTGAGCGCCTTCTCACCGCCCGAGAGAAGCCCGAGCGACTGGAGCTTCTTGCCTGCCGGCTGGACGACGATCTCGATCCCCGGCTCGCCTCCCTCTTCCGGGGGGATGAGCTCGAGGCGTGCCTTGCCGTTCGGGAAGAGCTTGGGAAAGACCTCGGCGAGCTTCTCGTTCGCCGCGGCGAAGGTCTCCTCGAAGCGCTGGCGCGAGGTGCGGGTGAGCTTGGCGATCGTGCGCCGGAGGTCGTCGAGCGAGCGCTCGAGGTCGGTCCGCTGTGCGACGAGGAACTCGCGCCGCGTGCGCAGCTCCTCGAGCTCGCCGGCGGCGGCGGGATTGACGTCGCCGAGGCGTGCGAGCCGCGCGCGCAGCGCCTCGGCGTGCTCCGCGCGTTCCGTGTCCTCGCCGTCGTCCTCGATGACCACGTCGGCCAACGCCTCCGGGCCGAGCCCGTACCGCTCCGCCAGCTGCGCCGCGAGGTGCTCGAGCGCGAGCCGCCGCTCGGCGAGGGTGACCTCGGCAGCCGCGCGCTCCTGCCCGAGCACGTCGAGCCGCTCGCGAGCGCTCGCCTCGGCGGCGTCGTCGGCGGACAGCCCGCGATCGGCCTCGGCGAGCGCGCCGCGCAACCCGTCCCGCTCGAGCGTCAGCGCCGCGGTCTGTCTCTCGGCCGCCTCGCGTTCGGCCTCCGCCGCGGCGGCCTCGACCGCCGCCGTGTCTGCGCCGCTCGCCGCCTCGGCTGCCCGCCGGGCGACGGCTGCGAGCCGCTCCTGCACCTCGGCGAGCATCGCCCGGGCGCGGACGACGGCTGCTTCGAGGTGCCGCCGTCGCTCGCCCGCGCCCGCGGCGCGGACGGCGGCGTCCGTCCGTTCGCGCTCCGCCGCGCCGTGCCGTTCACGCCACGCGGCAGCCGCCTGCTGGCGGTTCGCGAGCTCGACACGGCGGTCGGCCACGGCATGCGTCGCGCGCTCCCGTCGGGCGCCGAGCGCGGCGATCTCGTCGGCCACCTGGCCGCCCTCACCGGCGACGCCGGTCGCCTCGAGGGCCTCCACCTCGAGCTCGGCGGTGATGCGTCTGCGTTCCTCCTCGAGGCGCTCGCGGTCCTTCTCGGCGGCGAGGAGCTCGAGACGGAGCGCCTGCAGCCGCTCGTCCGCGGCTCGAGCCGCCTCCGCCAGCACGGCGTCGCGCCCCTGGACCTCGGCGAGCGCGCGCTCTTCTCGCGCCAGGTCGGCGCGTGCGGCCGCGAGCGTCCCCTCGAGCTCGCGCAGCTCACGCGCGCGCGCGAGGAGCGTCTCTTCCAGGGGCGGCTCGCTGCCGCCCGTAACGGCGCCGACCGTGTCGATGGCCTCGCCGGCGGGCGTCACCACGGTCACCGGGTGGCTTGCCGCTCGCCAGAGCGCCAGCGCATGGCCGAGATCGTCGGCGAGCAGGACCTGACCAAGCAGCGCCTCGGCCAGCGCCCAGTGCTGCGGGTCGACGTCGATCTGGTCGAGCAGCCTCCGGCCGGCAGGCACGATGACGGCCGCGCGCCGCTCGGCATCGCGCGGCAGCACGGTGGCGCTCCCCGCGTTGGACTCTCTCAGCCAGCCGACCGCCGCCACGGCGGACGCGGTGTCCGGCACTACGATCTGGGCCAGGCGGGTGCCCAGCGCCGCCGCGACCGCTCGCTCGAGGGCGGCCGGGACGCGGAGCACGCTGGCGAGCAATGCCGCCGTGCCGGGCTGCCGGGCGAGGAGGCCCGCGGCCCCCCGCTTGCACCCCTCGTGGCGGGCGTGCAGCTCGCGCAGCGAATCGGCGCGCGAGCCGATCTGCCGCGCCGCTTCCCGTGCGCCCTCGAGCGCCGTCCCGCGGGCCGCCTCCTCGCGGCGGATCTCGAGCTGCCGTTCGGCCAGCACCTCCCGCTCGGCACCGAGACGGAGGCGCTCTTCCTCGAGTCGGGTGATCGCCTCGCGCGCCGCCTCGGCGTCGCGGCCGTTCGCCCGCAGCCGCTCGCCGCGCAGCCGCTGCTCGTCCTCGAGCTTTCGCCGACGCCCCTCGAGCTCCTCGTGCCGCCGGCGAAGGGCTTCACCCATGTTGTGCAGGCGAGACTCCTCGGCCGACGCCTCCACCACCGCGTCCTTGGCCTCCTCGACCATTCGGTCGAGCGGCGTGCCCTCTGCCGCGAGCGCCTCCAGCCGAGCCTCGGCGTCCCGCTGCTGCGCTCCGGCGTCTCGCTCCTCGGCGGCCGCCCGCTCGAGGGCCTCGGCGGCGCCGCGTGACTCCTCCTCGAGGTCGCCGAGCCGAAGACGCAGCACCCCGAGCTCGCGCTCGGCATCCGCGGCGCGGGCCACGAGCTCCGTCTGTCTTACCGCGAGACTCGCCCCGAGCGTGCGCGCCTGGCCCGCGCGCAGGCGCTGCTCGGCGATCTCCCCGTCGCAGACGCGCAGGCGATCCTCGTCGGCGCTCCGGCGGACCCGCGCCTCGGCGGTGGCGCCGCGCGAGCGGCGGATCGCGTCATGGAGCTGGGCCTCCTCCGCGCGCACCGCCGCGAGGCGCTCGCCGAGGGTACGGGTCTCCTCGGACCAGGCGCGCTGCCGCGCCGCCATGACGCGGAGGTCGAGCGCGCGGAGACCGTCCTTGATCCGGTGGTACTCCTCGGCGCGGCGGGCCTGCCGCTCGAGCGAGGCCATCTGGCGCTCGATCTCGCGCACCACATCCTCGACGCGCACCAGGTTGTCGCGCGTCCGCTCCATCTTGCGCTCGGCGGCGAGCTTGCGGCTGCGGAAGCGCGTCGTACCCGCCGCCTCCTCGATGAACAGGCGCACTTCTTCGGGCTTGGCGTTCACGAGCTGCTCGACGCGCCCCTGCTCGATGATCGCGTACGCCTTGGTGCCGATGCCGGTGCCAAGGAACAGCTCGGTGATGTCCCTCAGACGGCAGGGCATCCGGTTGATGAAGTACTCGGACTCGCCGGAGCGAAAGTAGCGCCGGGTGACGGCGATCTCGCTCGCCTCGGCGAGCGCCGCGGGCAGCCCCTCGTCGACGCCGTCGCCGTCGCCCGGGGCCGCCGGCCGTTCGAGGTCCCGCTCGTCGCGCTCGAGCAGCAATGTCACCTCGGCCATGCCGAGCGGCCCGCTCTCGCCGTTGCCGGTGAAGATGACGTCCTCCATCGCTTCGCCGCGCAGATGCTTCGGGCTCTGCTCGCCCAGTACCCAGCGGATCGCGTCGACGATGTTCGACTTGCCGCAGCCGTTCGGCCCGACGATGGCGGTGACACCGAGCGGGAGCTCGAGGACGGTCCGCTCCAGGAACGACTTGAAGCCGTTCAGTTCGATCCGCTTGATGCGCATCCAGTCCTCTCGCCGGCCGCAGCGGAGCGGCCGTCAATCCCGGGACCGGGATCCCGAGCGCTACCCCTCCACCAGCTCCGTGTTCCAGTACGCCGCGTCCACCGCGCTCAGGAACGGCATCCACTCCTTGTAGCGACGAAGGCTGAACGTCTCGGTCATGAAGGGTGTCCATTGCGGCCGGTAGGGCGGGCGAATGAGCCGCATTCCGGCCTCGCCGGGAGTGCGGCCGCCCTTCAGGCGGTTGCACCGGTGACAGGAGCAGACGACGTTCTCCCACACCGACGTGCCGCCTCGTGAACGCGGCACGACGTGATCGAGGTTCAGCTCGGCGCGCGGAAACTGGCGCCCGCAGTACTGGCAGCGGTTGCGATCCCGCGAGTAGATGTTGAAGCGGCTGAAGCGGACGTAGCGCCGCGGCACCCGATCGTAGGCGAGCAGGAGAATGACGCGCGGCACGCGAATCGCCCGGTTGACGAGCCCGATCGCGTCCTCCTCGGCCGCGAGGTCGGCCCAGCTCGCGAAGTCGAAGACCCGGTACTGCTCGTCCACCGCGCGGGCGATGTCCTGGTAGAGCAGCGAGATGGCCCGCCGCACCGACGTGATGTGAATCGGGAGGTAGGAGCGGTTGAGGACGAGAACCTTCGTGTTGAGCACCGACATCGCGCCGCGCGGGCACGCTACACGCGGGTTTGGTGGAAGTCAAAACCACCCCGACCCGGTCCGCGGCTCAGCGTCCCTGCCAGCGCAGGACGGGCCGGCGGGCGGCACGCGTCTCGTCCAGGCGCGCGAGGCGGGTGCGATGGGGCGCCTGGCGAAGCTTGGCGGGGTCCGTGCGCGCCTCCTCTGCGATGGCCAGCAGCGCCTCCACGAAGGCGTCGAGCGTCTCCTTCGTCTCGGTCTCCGTCGGCTCGATCATGAGCGCCCCCTTGACGACCAGCGGGAAGTAGATGGTGGGAGCGTAGAACCCGTAATCGAGCAGGCGCTTGGCGACGTCGAGCGTGCTGACGCCGAAATCCTGCAGATGGCGGTCGGAGAACACGCACTCGTGCAGCGACGGGGTGTCGTACGGCAGGTGGTACGTGGCGCGGAGGCGAGCCCGCACGTAGTTCGCGTTCAGCACGGCAAGCCGCGTCACTTCCGACAGGCCGCCCGCGCCCAGCCGGGCGATGTAGGCAAACGCCCGCACCAGGACGCCGAAGTTGCCGTAGAACGACCGCATGCGGCCGACGCTCTTGGGCGCCTCCTCGGTCCAGGCGAGACCCGCCTCGCGGCGCACGAGCCGCGGCACCGGCAGGTACTCCGCGAGCGGCGCCCGCACGGCGACCGGCCCGGCGCCGGGTCCCCCGCCCCCGTGCGGCGTCGAGAAGGTCTTGTGCAGGTTGAACTGCATGACGTCGACGCCCATGTCACCCGGCCGGGCGACCCCCATGAGCGCGTTGAAGTTGGCACCGTCCATGTAGACGAGGCCGCCGCGGGCGTGGACCGCCGCCGCGACCGCCTCGATCTCCTCCTCGAAGAGGCCGAGGGTGTTCGGGTTGGTCACCATGAGCGCCGCCACCGACTCGTCCATCGCCGCGGCAACGGCGCGCGCCGGCAGCAGCCCGCGACGGTCCACCGGCACCTCCGCCACCTGATAGCCGCAGAGCGCGGCGCTGGCGGGGTTCGTGCCGTGCGCGCTCGACGGGATGAGGACCCGCCGGCGTGGATCGCCGCGGTCGGCGTGATGGGCACGCACGAGGAGCAGGCCGAGCAGCTCGCCCTGGGCGCCGGCCGCCGGTTGCAGGCAGACCGCGTCGAGACCGCTGGCGGCGGCGAGGGCCGCTTCCAGCCCCGCCACCACCTCGAGCGCGCCCTGCGCCAGGTGATCCGGCACCAGGGGGTGAAGCGCGGCAAAACCCGCCAGCCGCGCCAGCGTCTCGTTGACGGCGGGGTTGTACTTCATGGTGCAGGAGCCGAGCGGATAGAGCGTCGTCGCGGCGCTGTAGTTCCACTGCGAGAGGCGGACGAAGTGCCGTACCACCTCGAGCTCGCTCACCTCGGGGAAGCCCGCGAGGCCGTCATCGCGCCGGAGCGCCGGCGGCAGCGCGGGCCCGGCCTGCTCGCCGTCGGGGGATTCGGCGACCGGCCAGCCGACCCGGCCGGCGGCGCCGCGCTCGAAGATGAGGGGCTCGTCGAGGAGCATTGGTCACCCCCTCGCGGCGCGCGCCGCCGGCGCGGCGAGCCCGCGCACCAGGCGGTCGATGTCGCGCGCGCCGTGCACCTCGGTCACGCAGAGGAGCAACGCATCCTCGAGCGCCGGATACCAGCGGGCGAGCGGGAATCCCGCGACGACCCCCTCGCGCACGAGCGCCTCCCAGCGGGCGGCCGGGGCCTGGACGACGAACTCGTTGAAGAAGGGGCCGCCGAAGCGTCGCGGGACCCCGGCCGCCTCGAGCCGGTCCGCCACGGCGTGCGCGGCGCGGTAGTTCGTCGCCGCCAGCGCCCCGAGCCCCTGACGTCCCAGCAGCGAGAGGTAGATGGTCACGGCCAGCGCGCACAGCCCCTGATTCGTGCAGATGTTGGACGTCGCCCGCTCCCGCCGGATGTGCTGCTCGCGGGCCGCGAGCGTGAGCACGAAGCCGCGGCGCCCGTGGGCGTCGACGGTCTCGCCCACGACCCGGCCCGGCATGCTGCGCACGTAGCGTTCGCGCGTGGCGAAGAGGCCGACGCCTGGCCCGCCGTAGGCGACGGGCAGCCCGAAGCTCTGCCCCTCGGCGACCGCGATGTCCACGCCGCACGCGCCGGGCGGCCGCACCATGGCGAGCGCCAGCGGCTCCGCCGTGGCCGTGATGCTGAGGGCGCCGGCCGCCCGCGCCAGCTCCGCGGCGTGCGCCGCGTCCTCGAGAACCCCGAAGACGTTCGGCTGGCCGAGCACGACGGCGATTGCATCGGGGCCGAGGGCTGCCCCGAGCGCGCCGAGGTCGGTTCGGCCGTCGGCGGCGAACGGAACCTCGCGGACCTCCACGTCGGCCAGGCCGCGGACGTAGGTGCGGATCACGGCGCGGTAGTGGGGGTGGAGGGCGCTGGATACCCACACCGTGCGGCGGCCGGGGAGCACGCGCCGCGCCATCAGGACCGCCTCGGCTGCCGCAGACGCGCCGTCGTACAGGCTGGCGTTGGCGACGTCGAGGCCGAGGAGGAGGGCCACGAAGGTCTGGAACTCGAAGGTCGCCTGCAGCGTCCCCTGGCTCACCTCCGGCTGATACGGCGTGTAGGCGGTCAGGAACTCGGACCGCAGCAGGAGCTGGTCCACGGCCGCCGGCACCCAGTGGGGATAGGCGCCCGCGCCGAGGAAGACCGCGGGGCCGGCCCCGTTCGCGTTGCGCGCCGCCAGCGCCTCGAACCGTGCCCGCAGCTCGGGCTCGGTCAACCCGGCGGGGAGGTCGATCGCGGCGCGGGTCCGGAGACCCGCCGGCACGTGCGCGAACAGGTCGTCGATCGAGGACGCGCCGATCGCGGCGAGCATGGCCGCGATGTCGCCCGCGGTGTGAGGCGCGTAGCCGCTCACTTCCGCTGCTGCGCGGCGAAGGTCCGATAGGCGTCGGCGTCGAGCAGCCGGCCCACCTGCTCGCGGTCGGTGAGCACCAGGCGGAGCATCCAGCCGGCGCCGTAGGGGTCGCTGTTCACCAGCTCCGGCTCGTCTCGCAGGACGTGGTTGACCGCCGTCACGCGTCCGGCCACGGGGGCGAACAGGTCGGAGACCGTCTTGTTCGACTCGACCACGCCGAACGCCTGCCCCCGCGCGAAGGTGGCGCCCACGGGGGGCAACTCGACGAAGACCACGTCGCCGAGGGCATCCTGCGCGAAGTCGGTGATGCCCACCACTCCCTCGTTGCCCTCGACGCGGAGCCACTCATGCTCCTGCGTGTAGTGGAGATCTTCCGGAAACTCCATCTCTCACTCCTATCGCACCCGGCGGTAGAACGGGCGCTCCACGACGTGTGCCGGCACGCGCCGGCCCCGGATGTCGAGGGCGACGGGCGTGCCGGGTGCGGCGGCCGCGATGGCGACGTAGGCGAGGCCGATGAAGGTACCGAGCGTCGGCGACTTCGTCCCGCTCGTCACGCGGCCCACCCGGGTCCCATCGCGCCAGACGCCATACCCGTGGCGCGGGATCCCGGGCTCCTCCAGCTCGAGGCCGACCAGACGGCGCGTCAGTCCCGATGCCGCCTGCGCCGCCAGGGCCGCGCGGCCGACGAACTCGCCCTTGTCGAGCTTGACGACCCACGCGAGGCCCGCCTCGAGCGGCGTCGTGGTGGCGTCCATGTCGGTGCCGCAGAGCGGCAGCCCGGCCTCGAGGCGCAGGGTATCACGCGCGCCGAGGCCGGCGGGGAGGCCGCCTCGCCGCATGGCGCTCTCCAGGAGAGCGTCCCACAGCGTGCGGGCCGAGGTCGCCTCCACGAGGATCTCGAACCCGTCCTCGCCCGTGTAGCCCGTCCGCGACACCACCACGTCTTCGCCCGCGACGCGCGTCGTGCATGCCGTGAAGGCCCGAAGCGCCGTCAAGTCGAACGCGGTGAGCGTGCTCAGCGCCACTTCCGCCTCGGGGCCCTGCAGCGCCAGGAGCGCCAGCGCCGCGCTGCGGTCCACGACCTCGGCCCGACCGGCCGCGTGCGAGGCGATCCACACGACGTCCTGCGCCGTGCTGGCCGCGTTGACGATCAGGAGGTAGCGCTCCGCGCCGAGGCGGTAGACGATCAGGTCGTCGAGCACGCCGCCCGCGTCGTTGCAGAGGAGCGTGTACTGCGCGTCGCCGATCCCGAGCCGCGCGACGTCGTTCACCATGAGCTCCTGGCAGACGGCCGCCGCCGACGGACCGCTCACCTCGATCTCGCCCATGTGGCTCACGTCGAAGAGCCCGCAGTGGCGGCGCACCGCCTGGTGCTCCTCCGCGATGCCGCGATAGGAGAGCGGCATCTCCCAGCCGGCGAACTCGACCAGGCGCCCGCCGAGCGCCCGATGCGCCTCGTAGAGCGGCGTCCGGCGCGCCATCGTCTCAGGCGGCCCGCGCCGCCGCCGCCCGCTCGGCGGCGGTCACGGTGTTCGCCAGGAGCATCGCGACGGTCATCGGGCCGACGCCGCCCGGGACGGGCGTGATGAAGGCCGCGCGCTCGCGTGCCGGCTCGAACTCCACGTCGCCGCAGAGCTTGCCGTCCGCGCCGCGGTTGATGCCGACGTCGATCACGACGGCGCCGGGTCGGATCCACTCGCCGCGGATCAGACCGGGCTGCCCGGTGGCCGCGATCACCAGCGCCGCGCGCCTCACCTCGCCGGGCAGGTCGGTGGTCCGCGAGTGGCAGAGGGTGACGGTGGCGTGACGCTCCAGCAGCAGGAGCGCCACCGGCTTCCCGACCAGCACGCTGCGCCCGACGACGACCGCGTGGGCCCCTCCGAGGGCGGCGCCCGTCGCGTCGACGAGGCGCAGGATGCCGAGCGGCGTGCACGGGCGGAGCCCCGGCAGCCCGGCGAGCAGGCGGCCCTGGTTCACGGGGTGCAGACCGTCGACGTCCTTCTCCGGCGCCAGGGCCTCGATGACCGCCGGGGCACGGAGCGGGGGCGGCAGCGGCAGCTGCACGAGGATGCCGTGCACCTCGGGATCGCGGCCGAGGCGCCCGACGAGGGCGAGCAGCTCGCCCTCGGGCATCGAGGCGGGCAGCCGATGACGGAACGAACGGATGCCGGCGTCTGCGCACGCCCTCTCCTTGTTGCCCACGTACATCTGCGACGCGGGATCGTCGCCGACCAGGATCGCGGCCAGCCCGGGCACGATCCCGCGCGCGGCCAGTCGCGCGACACGCTCGCGCACCTCCGCCCGCACCACTGCGGCCACGGCCTTGCCGTCGATCGTCTGTCCCACGCGCGGGCTTCCCGAGTCGCGTATATAGACCGCTCCCGGGGGAGGCAAGGGTGCGACATGCGGACGCCACGCGCTGGCGTGCTAGAGTGGTGTCGTGATCGTCGGCGTGCCGCGCGAGATCAAGGAGGAGGAGAACCGGGTGGCGCTCACGCCGAGCGGCGTCGGGGCGCTGGTGGCGCACGGCCACGGTGTCGTCGTCGAGCACGGTGCGGGCACGGGCTCGCGGCTCCCGGACGCCCGCTACCGCGAGGCGGGAGCGGAGCTGGCCGAGGCGCGCGCCGTGTGGACGCGCGCCGACCTCGTCCTCAAGGTGAAGGAGCCGCAGCCGTCCGAGTACGAGCTCCTCCGCCCCGACCTCGTGCTCTTCACCTACCTGCACCTCGCGGCCAACCCGGCGCTCACGCGTGTCCTCGTCGAGCGGCGCGTGCGAGCGCTCGCCTACGAGACGCTGCAGCCCGGCGACGGCTCCCTCCCGCTCCTCGCGCCGATGAGCGAGGTGGCGGGGCGGCTGGCGGTGCAGGCGGGCGCCTGGTGCCTGCAGGCGCAGAGCGCCGGCCGTGGCGTGCTGATCTCGGGGGCGTCCGGCGTCCGCCCCGCAAAGGTCGTCATCCTGGGCGCCGGGATCGCGGGCACGAACGCCTGCCAGGTGGCGGTGGGGGTCGGCGCGGACGTGTCGATCCTCGACGTCGACCCGGCGAAGCTCCGCTACGTGCACGACATCCTCGGCGGCCACGTGACCACCGTGATGTCGAACCGCGCCAACCTCGAGGAGGAGGTGCTGGCAGCCGACCTGGTGATCGGCTCCGTGCTCATCCCCGGGGCGCGAACGCCGCGCCTCCTGCCCCGCGGGCTCGTCCGCGCCATGCGCCCGGGTGCTGCACTCGTCGACCTGTCCATCGACCAGGGCGGCTGCGCCGAGACCTCCCGGCCGACGACGCACGCCCGTCCAACGTACGTCGACGAGGAGGTCGTGCACTACTGCGTGACCAACATGCCGGCGGCCGTCCCCCACACCGCCACCTTCGCGCTCACCAATGCGACGCTCTCGTACGCGCTCGAGATCGCCGACCATGGCTTCGCCGAGGCGCTGCGCCGCAATTCCGCGCTCCGGCGCGCCAGCAACGTGCTCGCGGGACGGGTGACCCACCCGGGCGTCGCCGAGGCGGCGGGCGTCGCGGTGACGCCGCCCGAGCAGCTGCTGGACGCGCTCAGCTGACGACGCGCAGCCCGAGCTCGCGGAGCTGCGCCGGGTCGACGGGTGCGGGCGCCTCGGTCATCGGGCAGAATGCGCGCTGCGTCTTCGGGAACGCGATGACGTCGCGGATGGAGTCGGCGCCGGCGAGCAGCATGACGAGGCGGTCGAACCCGAGCGCGATGCCGCCGTGCGGCGGGGCGCCGAAGGAGAGCGCCTCGAGCAGGAAGCCGAAGCGGGCGTGCGCCTCCGTCTCGGACATGCCGAGCAGCGCGAACACGCGTTGCTGCAGCTCGGGCTGGTGGATCCGGATGCTGCCCCCGCCGAGCTCCGTCCCGTTGAGCACGAGGTCGTAGGCCTGCGAGCGGATGCCGAGCGGGTCGCGCTCGAGGCGGTCGACGTCCTCCTCGACCGGCGCGGTGAACGGGTGATGGACGGCGACGTAGCGATTCGCCTCGGGGTCGCGCTCGAGGAGCGGGAAGTCGACGATCCAGAGGAAGCGATCCTCGCCCATCGCCAGCCGTCCCAGCCGTTCGCCGAGCTGGAGCCGGATGCGGGACAGGACGGTCGACGCCAGCGGCTCCGGCTCGGCGAGCAGCAGGAGCAGGTGGCCGGGCTCGAGGCCCGCCGCCGCCGTGAGCCGCGCCCGCTCGCCCGCCGAGAAGAACTTCGCGGCCGGCGACTGCCAGCCGTCCGGACCGATCCGGATCCACGTGAGCCCGCGGGCGCCTTCGGTGGTCGCGAAGCCGACCAGGTCGTCGAGCTCGCGGCGCGAGAGCGTCGCGCCGGCGCCGGGCACGGGGAGACCCCGAATCGCATGGCCCCCGGCGAGCGCCTCCGCGAACACCCGGAACTCCGTCTCCGCGAAGCACGCCGAGAAGTCGCCGAGCTCGAGATCGACGCGGAGGTCGGGCCGGTCCGTGCCGAAGCGCCGCATGGCGTCGCGGTAGGAGAGCACCGGGAAGGGCCGCGGGGTGGGCCGCCCGCGCACGGTGGCGAAGATGTCGGCGATCATCGGCTCGACCGCTCCCATGACGTCGGCGCGCCCGACGAAGGACATCTCGAGATCGATCTGCGTGAACTCCGGCTGGCGGTCCGCGCGCAGGTCCTCGTCCCGGAAGCAGCGCACGATCTGGTAGTACCGGTCGAACCCGGCCACCATGAGTATCTGCTTGAAGAGCTGCGGCGATTGCGGCAGCGCGTAGAAGGCGCCGCGCTGGACGCGGCTCGGCACGAGGTAGTCGCGCGCTCCCTCGGGCGTCGAGCGGGCGAGCACCGGCGTCTCGACCTCGATGAAGCCGAGACGCGTCAGGTGCGCGCGCACCGCGTGCGCCACCTCGTGCCGGAGGACGAGGTTGCGCTGGACGGCGGGTCGCCGGAGGTCCAGGTAGCGGTAGCGCAGCCGTGTCGACTCGGTCACCTCCGCGGCGTCGTCGATCGGAAACGGGGTGGGGCGCGCGGTGTTGAGGACATGGAGCGCCGACGCGACGACCTCGACCGCGCCGGTCGGCAGATCGGGGTTGACGGTCTCGCCCGGTCGGGGCCGGACCGTCCCGCGGACGGCGATCACGAACTCGAGCCGCACGTCGCGGGCGCGCTCGTGCGCGGCCGGGCTCTCGGCCGGGTTGCACACCACCTGCACGACTCCGGTCCGGTCGCGGAGGTCGACGAAGAGCACGCCGCCGTGATCGCGCCGGGCGTGCACCCAGCCGCACAGCGTCACCTCCCGGCCGACGTCGCCGGGCCTGAGCGCCCCACACCCGTCCGTCCGCCGCCAGTCGCCGAGCGGCTCGGCCGCCGGCGTCACGTCCCGACCTCCGTCCGCACCCAGCGCGCGAGCTCCGGGCCGGGCGCATCGAGGTCGAGCGCCTGGCGCCGATCCGCGCTGCTCGCGAGGTCACGCACGGTGGCCCGTCCGGCGGCCAGCTCGTCGGGACCGAGAATCACGGCCAGACGGGCGCCCCGCCGGTTGGCGACCCCGAGCAGCGCCTTCAGGCTGCGCCCCGCCGGCTCCACCCCGACCGCCAGACCCTCGTCGCGCAGCCGCGTCGCCAGACGCAGGGCCGGCGCGACGGCCCGGGGCTCGAGGGGCAGGATGAGCGCCGCCGGCCCGGCCTCGGCCTCCGGGGACGCCGGGGCCGCCATGGCGAGGCGGTCGAGCCCGAGGGCAAACCCCACCCCGGGCACGTCGGGCCCGCCGAGCATCGCGACGAGCCCATCGTAGCGCCCGCCCCCGCCGATCGCATTCTGGGCGCCGAGCCCCTCGCCCTCGGCGACGATCTCGAAGGCGGTGCGGCAGTAGTAGTCGAGCCCCCGCACGAGCCGGAGGTTCAACGCGTACGGCACCCGCTCCTGGTCGAGGAGCGCGCGCACCTCGTCGAAGTGGGCGGCGCACGGGGCGCAGAGGCTGTCGCGCATCACGGGGGCGCGCTCGATCACCGCGCGGCAGCCCGGGACCTTGCAGTCGAGGAGACGGAGCGGGTTGCGCTCGAGACGGCGGTGACAGTCGGGGCACAGGGCGTCGAGGTGTGCCAGGCCGAACTGCCGCAGTCGCTCGCGATAGGCCGGCCGGCAGGCCTCGTCGCCGAGCGAGTTCAGCTCGAGGCGCGCACCGCGCGCGCCGACGCGGTCGAAGTAGCGGACGAGCCAGACGAGCAGCTCCGCGTCGGCCAGCGGGTCGTCGCGGCCGAGCACCTCGGCGCCGATCTGGTAGAACTGCCGGTACCGGCCCCGCTGCGGCCGCTCGCGACGGAACATCGGTCCCGTGTAGAAGAGGCGAGCCTGGCGCTCGCGGTGCGCGAGGCCGGTCTCGAGGTAGGCCCGCACGACGCTCGCCGTGGCCTCGGGCCGGAGCGTGACCGCGGTCTCCTCCTTGTCCCGGTCGCGAAACGAGAACATCTCCTTCTCGACGATGTCCGTCGTCTCGCCGACCGCCCGGGCGAAGAGCTCGGTGCGCTCCAGGATCGGCAGCCGGATCTCGCCGAACCCGTAGCGCGCGAACAGCTCGCGCGCCGCGGACTCGAGCCCATGCCAGTGCCGGCACTCCTCGGGGAGGATGTCCCGGAACCCGCGGATGGCAGGGATCGCGCTCGGCTTCGACATGCGTGACGGTGAACGGACGTTTGTACCAAAGGGCTGCAGGGGCTTCAACGCGAAAACGTTTGATAGTGCGCCGGTTTGTCTTCACAATGTCGTCGTGGCGCGGTTCTTGCCATTGTCTGCAGACGGATGAGTACCTCGAGGCTCGAGACCGGGTCGCTGACCCTCCTCTTCCGCCAGCTGGTCCGCACGGCGATGGCCGCGCAGCAGGTGGAGTCCTCCGAGACGACGGAGTTCTACCTCGTGCAGCTGCTCGAGGGCTTTGCGCGTCCCGGACGCGGCGGGCTGCTCGACCGGCCGCTGGCGCTCGACTATCTCGAGGCCTTTCACCTGCCGGCCTCGCAGCGCTACGAGAAGCTCAAGCGTGTCGCGGACACGGCGCTCTTCGTCACGGGCATCTTCGTCGACAGCCTCGAGCGGAGCCTGGTCGGGCCCGACTACTACACGTCGCTCGGCCGCAACGCCTACGCGCGGCTCTCGGCCCAGCCGCCGCGCGCCAGCCTGGCGGAGCTCTTCGGGGAGCTCGCCGGGCGGTTCCCCGAGTTCGTCCGCGTCCTCACCGAGATCAGCGCCCAGGAGCTCTTCCGGCGGCAGGAGGACACGGTCCGCCTCTACAAGCGTTGGCTCCACACCCGTGGCCGCCGCGAGGCGGACCTGCTCGTGCGGCGGGGCATCATCCCGTTCGCCCCGCCGTCGACGCAGCGTCACTGAGCGCGGGCGAGCCGAGGCGGTGCCCCTTCCCGCCTCCCCGACGCCTCAATCGGGGGCGAGTGCCGCTGCGGCGTGCACGGATCGAGGCACGCGGCGAGCGGCCGGGACTGCCTTGGCGTTCCGCGCCACGACGATGGTGAACAGCGAGCGTCGCCCGGTCTTCCACTGCCGTTCGACGTGCAGCGCGCTGCGATCGACCACGTCGGAAAGATGCAGCGTCGTCCACCCGAGCCAACGGGTGAGCGGATCGATGGCATGCATCAGGCGAGCGAGCGTCGGATTCGCGCTCCGGAAGTGGTTGATGATGGTGACGATCCCGCCGGGGCGGCAGACGCGGCGTGCCTCCGCCATCATGCGGCACGGATCCGGGACGACGCTCACCACGTGAAAGGCCATGACGTAGTCGAAGCTGTCGTCGGCAAAGCGCAGGTTGAGCGCGTCACCCTGCTCGAGCGTGATGTGCCGCCAGCCGTTGCGGTTCACCTTGTCCTGGGCCCGCTCGAGCATGTCGGGGGCGAGGTCGATGCCGGTCACATGGCAGTGGCGCGGATAGGCGGCCAGCGAGAGCCCCGTGCCCACGCCGAGCTCGAGCACGCGGGCGCCGGGCTCGACCGCCAGGGAGCGGATCACCGTGGCGATGCGTGGATAGAAGACGTGACGGAAGAGCAGGTCGTAGAGGTGGGAGAACTCGTAGTACAGCCGGCTCTCGTGCGGCTGTGCGTTTGCGAGTGCCATGCGCCTCCCTATGTCGTCAGCGGGGCCCCCGGGACCCCGGCCTGTCCGTCCGGCCGGCCACCGCTCACGGCCGGGTCATGCCGCCGTGGTTCCTCGCAGCTGCCGTTTGAAGGAGGTGATGTCGCGCTTGCGGAACCGCCACTGACGGCCGCGTTTGAAGGCCGGCAGGACGCTCTTGCGGGCGAGCTCGTTGACCGTGTCCGGACTGCAGTCGAGGATCTCCGCCGCCTCTTTGCTGTTCAGCAGGACGTCGTCCTTCTCGAGCATGCGCCGACACGGCTGTCCCGGAGACCGGGACGCTGTTTTGGTAGCAGGGGCGTGCCCGGTGCGTCAAGGAACCACCATTTGACCTGTGTTTTCAGGCAGTTACGTCGCGCCTCGCTCAGCGCGGCGACTTTCGCCCTTCGAGGTAGAGCACGATCGGGCTGGCGACGTAGATTGACGAGTACGTGCCGACGACGAACCCGACGAGCAGCGCGAAGGCGAAGCTGTGGATCACGCTCCCGCCGAGCACGAACAGCGCCGCGGTCACCAGGATGGCCGTGCCGCTCGTGATGAGCGTGCGCGAGAGCGTTTCGTTGATCGAGAGGTTCATGATCGTGGCGAGGCTCTCGCGCCGCATCTTGCGCATGTTCTCGCGGATGCGGTCCGAGACGATGACGGTGTCGTGCACCGAGTAGCCCACCACGGTGAGCAGCGCGGCCACCGTGGTGAGGTCGAACTCCATGTTGGCGATCGACAGCGCCCCGAGCGTGATCAGCACGTCGTGCACGAGGGCGACGGCGGCGCCGATGCCGAAGCGCAGCTCGAAGCGGAGCGCGATGTAGGTCGCCATGACGAGCGTCGCCGCCAGGACGGCGAGCGTCGCGTCCCGCCACAGGTCCTTGCCGACCTTCGGCCCCACCGTCTCGACGCGCAGGACGTCGTAGGTGCCTTCACCGAACTTGTCGCGCAGGCCCGTCTTGATGGCGTCGGCGATCGCGGTGCTGCCGCCCTCGGCCGCCCCGAGCACGCGGATCTGGAACTCCTTGCCGCCCTGCCCCACGTCCTGGACGACGACCTCACGGAGCTCGGGCCGCGAGAGCGCGCCCCGGATGTCGCCGATCGGCGTCGACGCGCCGAACTTGACGTGCACCATCGTGCCGCCGGCGAAGTCGATGCCGTAGTTCAGCCCGCCGTGCAGGTAGATCGAGACCAGCCCGATCAGGATGAGCGTCCACGAGACGAGCAGCATCTTGAAGCGCAGGCCGACGAAGTCGATGTTCAGACCGGGCGGGATGAGCTCGAAGAAGTGATGCTCGATGGTCGGCACCTTGTCCGTGCGCGTGGTCGGTCGCGTCGCCATGGGCCCGGGCCCCCCCTTCATACGCTCACCGTCGTCAACCGGCGCCGAGACACGAGGAGATCGTATACGACGCGGGTGCCGAAGACGCCGGTCAGCAGGCTGGTGAGGATGCCGAGGCAGAGCGTCACGGCGAACCCGCGCACCGGGCCCGTCCCGAACTGGAACAGGATCAGGCCCGAGCAGAAGGTCGTCACGTTCGAATCGCGGATCGCGTACCAGGCGCGCTCGTAGCCGGTCTCGATCGCCGCCCGCGGCGTCTTGCCGAGGCGCAGCTCCTCGCGGATCCGCTCGAGGATCAGGACGTTCGCGTCGACCGCCATGCCGATGGTGAGCACGATGCCGGCGATGCCGGGCAGCGAGAGCGTGAAGCCGAAGGCCGCGAAGGCGCCGACCAGGAAGAACACGTTCAGGAGCAGCGCCGCGTCGGCGACCACGCCACCCCCGCGGTAGTAGACGAGCATGAACGCGACCACGAGCGCGCTGCCGACGACGAACGAGAGCACGCCCTTGCGGATCGAGTCCTGACCGAGCGACGGGCCCACCGTCCGCTCCTCGATGAGCTTGAGGGGCGCGGGCAGGGCGCCGTTGCGCAGCACGTTGGCCAGGTCCTGCGCCTCGGCGAAGTCGAAGCGGCCGGTGATCTGCCCGCGGCCGCCGGTGATCGGCTCGCGGATGGTGGGCGCGGACTCCACGTAGTTGTCGAGCACGATGGCGAGGTTGCGCCCCACGTTGGCGCTCGAGATCTCGCCGAACAGCTTGGCGCCGCGGGCGTCGAGCACGAAGTCGACTGCCATGCCCTCGGTGGCGGTCCCCGGCCGGACGCTCGCGTCGGTGAGGACGTCGCCGGTCATGAGCGTGCGCCGCTCGACGAGGTAGGCCCGCCGGCCCCCGGCGTCTCCCTTCCCGTAGAGCACCTGCGCGCCCGGTCCGGGGTGCTCGGGCGTCCCGGCCTGCGGCCCGGTCGCCACCAGCTTGAACTCGAGGAGCGCCGTCTTGCCGATCAGCTCCTTGGCGCGCTGCGGGTCCTGGATGCCGGGCAGCTGGACGACGATCTCGTCCGTGCCCTGCGCCTGCACCGTCGGCTCGGAGACGCCGAACTGGTCGATCCGGTTGCGGATGATCTTGAGCGCCTGGTCGACGACGTTGTCGCGGATGCGCTGCGCCTCGCGCTGATCGAGGGTCAGGACCAGGTCGGCCTCGGCGTCCTGGCTCGACGCCACGGTGAGACTCGGGAAGCGCTCCTTCACGAGGTCGACGACCTCCTGGCGCTTCTCCTTGTTGGCGAGACGGATGCGGACGGTACGCCTCTCACGCTCCGCCGTGACCGCGCCGATCTGCGCGTCGTGCAGCTCGCGCTCGAGATCCCGGGCGTGGCGGTCGACCGTGTTGTCGATCGCCTGCTCGATCTCGACGCCGTAGAGGAGGTGGGTGCCGCCCTGGAGGTCCAGGCCGAGGCGGACCGGCTGGCGCCACGGCCAGAACGCCGGCGCGGGGCGGACGAACGTGGGGACGAGGAACACGATGGTCGCCGCCGTGAGGACGACGAACAGCAACACGCGGTAGAGCACCGATCGGCTCACGACTTCTCCCGCTCCTTCTCCCGGGCTTCCACCGCGGGAGCCCTCTGCACGGACTGGATCGCCGCCCGGTCGACCTGGACGCGGACGTTGGGGGCGATCTCGACCGTCACCACCTTGTCGGCGAGCGTCACGACGCGCCCGTGCGTCCCGCAGCTCATCACCACCTGATCGTTGCGCTTGAGATTGGCCGCCAGCTGGTCCTGCTCGCGGCGCCGCTTCTGCTCCGGCCGGATGAGCAGGAAGTAGAAGATCCCGATGAGGACGAGGAGGAAACCGACGTTGTAGACGGCGGGCGGGCCGCCCCCCTCCCCCGTCTGCGCGAACGCCGTGTCCACGTCAGGCCCACGCCCCGCACGCCACGGCCCCACGGCCAGGGAAGGTGCCCTCCCGGAGCGCGGCCCGGAACTCGCGCATGAGACGCAGGTAGAAATGGAGGTTGTGCACGGTCGCGAGCGCGGCGCCGAGCATCTCCCGCGCCAGCACGAGATGGCGCAACGCGCCCCGGCTGAAGCGCCCGCAGGTGTAGCAGGCGCACCCCTCCTCCACCGGCCGCGGATCGCGGGTGTGACGGGCGTTGCGGATCATGAGCTTGCCGTCCCGCGTGAAGAGCATTCCGTTGCGCGCGTTGCGCGTCGGCAGGACACAATCAAACAAGTCATATCCCATCGTCACGAAGCGAAGCAAATCGCCGGGTGTGCCGACGCCCATCAGGTAGCGCGGCCGCGCGGGCGGGAGCCGGGCGAGGGTCGCCGCCGCCACCCGTGCCGTGTCCGCCGCCGGCTCGCCGACCGACAGCCCGCCGACCGCGTAGCCGTCGAAGTCGAGCGCCGTGACCTCGGCGGCGCTCGCGGCGCGCAACGCGACGTCGAGCCCGCCCTGCACGATGCCGAAGAGCGCCGTCTCGGGCCGCGTGCGCGCGGCGAGCCCGCGCGCGGCCCAGGCGCTGGTGCGGGCGACGGCGCGGGCGACGCGCGCGGGCGGGCTACCACTCGGGACGCACTCGTCGAGCGACATGGCGATGTCGACGCCGAGCGCCTCCTGGACGGCCACCGCATCCTCCGGCCGCAGGAGCCCCGCGCGCCCGTCGACGTGCGAGCGATAGTGGACGCCCTCGTCCTCGACGCGGACGAGATCGGCGAGGCTCATCAGCTGATAGCCGCCGCTGTCGCTGAGGATCGGCCCCTGCCACCCCATGAGCGCGTGCAGTCCGCCGAGCGCCTGCACCGTCTCGACGCCCGGACGCTGGGCGAGGTGATACGCGTTGGCGAGCACGATCTCGGCGCCCACCTCTTCCAGCTGGCGCGGCGTCAGCCCCTTGACGGAGCCGAGCGTCGCGACCGGCATGAAGGCCGGCGTCTCGAAGCTGCCGTGCGGCGTGTCGACCCGTCCGAGCCGCGCCCCCGACGGATCGTCCCGCACCACCTCGAACCGGACGCTGCCGCTCACGCGATCAGCATGGCGTCGCCGAAGCTGTAGAAGCGGTAGCGGCGACGGACGGCCTCGTCGTAGGCGGCCCGCACGTGGTCCCATTCCGCGAGCGCCGCGACCAGCGCCAAGAGCGGCGAGCGCGGCAGGTGGAAGTTGGTGAGCAGCGCGTCAACGATGCGGAAGCGATGGCCGGGACGGATGAAGAGGGCCGCCTCGCCCGGGCCGGCGCGGAGCCGGCCCTCGGCGCCCGCCGCCTCGAGGGCGCGCACGGTGGTCGTGCCGACCGCCACGATGCGGCGTCCGGCGGCTCGGGCGCCGTTCACGCGGTGGGCGGTCTCGGCGGGGATCACGTAGCGCTCGGGTGCCATGACGTGCGCCTCCAGGGTGTCGGAGCGGATGGGCTGGAAGGTCCCGGGGCCGACGTGCAGCGTGAGCATCCGCGTCTCGATGCCGGCGTCGGCGAGCGCCGCGAGCAGCACCGGCGTGAAGTGCAGACCCGCCGTCGGCGCTGCGACGGCCCCGGGCGCGCGCGCGTAGACGGTCTGGTAGCGGTCGCGGTCGGCGGCCGTCGGGCCTCCGGGCCGCGTGATGTAGGGCGGCAGCGGCACCTCTCCGACGCGCTCGAGCCAGGCGAGCACCGGGCCGTCGACCGCGAGCCTGAGCCGCCAGCGGCCGTCGCCGAGCGCGGCCACCCACTCGCCCTGCCCCTCGGGCAGGTGCATCCGTTCACCGGCCCGCGGCGTGCCGCGAACGAGCGCTTCCCACTCGCCCTCCTCGCCGAGCGGCCGGACGAGCAACAGCTCGAGCCGTGCGCCGCTCGGCCGCCGGCCCCGCACGCGGGCCGGGATCACGCGGGTGTCGTTCAGAACGAGCAGGTCGTCCGGGCGGAGAAGGCGCGGCAAGTCGGCGATGCCGGCATGACGGACGAGCCCGCTCCCGCGATCGAGCACGAGGAGGCGGGCATCCGTGCGCTCGGCGGGGGGCTCCTGGGCGACCAGCTCGAGCGGCAGCACGTAGTCGAGATCGGCCAGACGCATCCGAAGGGTTGCGACGGGCGCGCCGCACGGCGGCCCGAATGCGGGTACGCCGATCCGTCCCGGCAGTCAAACGGCGGCAGCTCACCTGGTGACGGCGAAGCGGTCCTGGTGTATGCACGCGGTCCTGGTCATGGACGATCCCCGCCCTCTCCGCCTCTTCGGCTCGGAGCTCTCGCCGTACTCCGTGAAGGTCCGCTCGTACCTCCGGTACAAACGGATCCCGCACCGGTGGGTGGTGCGCGACTCGACCACGCTCGCGGAGTTCCAGCGCCACGCCCGGCTGCCGCTCATCCCGCTCGTCCTCGCCCCGGACGGCACGGCGATGCAGGACTCGACGCCGATCATCGACGCGCTCGAGGCGCGCCATCCCGAGCCGTCGATTCACCCGGCCGAGCCCGCCCTCGCCTTCCTCTCGGCGCTCATCGAGGAATACGCCGACGAGTGGGGCAACAAGCCCATGTTCCACTACCGCTGGTTCTACGAGGCCGACCAGGTGTCGGCGGCCGAGCGCATCGCACGCGAGACGATGCCCGGCGCCACCGCGGAGGCGCTCGGCGGCGCCTGCGAGATGATCCGCCAGCGCATGGTGCCACGCCTCAGCTTCGTCGGCTCGTCGGCGCAGACGAAGGACCTCATCGAGGGCTCCTTCCGGCGACAGCTCGCGATCCTGGAAGCGCACCTCGCGCGCCGGCGGTACCTGTTCGGCGATCGGCCGGCGCTCGCCGACTTCGGCCTCTTCGCCCAGCTCTACCAGTGCTCGACCGACCCGACCCCGGGGGCGCTCATGCGGCAGCGCGCCCCGGGCGTCCTCGATTGGGTGGCGCGCATGCTCGAGCCCAGGGCCGAAGGGGAGTTCGAGAGCTGGCCGCGGCTCGAACCCACGCTCGCGCCGCTGCTGCGGGACGAGGTGGGCGCGGTCTTCTTCCCGTGGACGTTGGCCAATGCCCGGGCGCTGGCGGGCGGCGAGAAGGAGTTCACCGTCGAGCTCGGCGGACGGCCGTTCTCGGAGGAGACGCAGCGCTATCACGCGAAGTCGCTCGGCGCGCTCCGCGCCCGCTATGCGGCGGTCGCCGACCGGTCGACGCTGGATCCCACCCTCCGCGCGACGGGCTGCTTCGCGGCGCTGCAGGCGGCAGCGTAGGACCCCGGCGGCGCATCCACTCGCCGCAGGAGCGCGATCCCGAAGCGCCCGTCGCGCAGCGGGCGGGCGCCAAACGTCGCGACCTCCCGGTAGTTCCGCCGGATCCACGCGTAGACGCGCTGCCCGTAATCGCGGCCGAAGAAGCGCACGCCGTACTCGCGCGTGTCCTTGTGGACCAGCGCAACGTAGTCCGGCGGAGTGGCCCGCAGCGCCGCGAGCATCCGTTCCTCGCCGTAGAAGGCCAGCTCCGGCGGCATGAAGTTCGTGTAGGGCGTCGGGCTCGGGCGCCGGCTCAGGTAGTTGAGCATCACGCCCTCGGGAAGGACGGCGAGGCTCTGTCCCTCCGCGACCTGGCGAGCCAGGGCACCGAGTGCGGCCTCCACCACCGGGCCGCGTGCGTCGGCGAGGAGCGCGTCGGCGCCGCCGCCCACCCGATGGGTCTTCGCGGCGAACCGCCGCCCGCTCACCTCGAGGTGGGTGAGTGCCGCCACCAGGAGACAGGCAAGCGCCACGGCCCGGAACAGCGCGCCGCATCCGCCGCGCGCCGTGATCGCCGCCGGCGCCCAGCCGACGAGCGCCACCACCACGAGCAGCGTCGCCGGCATCGCGAGCGCGAAGCCGTAGTGGTAGGCGTGCACGTTGAAGAAGATCTTGGCGAGCAGCGCGAGCGCGAAGACGGCGAGGGCGAGCGCCGGCACGCGCCGCGGGCCGAGCCGGCCGCCGCCGGCCGCGACGGCCAGCCCGAGCGTCACGAGCGGCAGGGCGCGCGGGGCCTCGAGCCAGGCGCCCGGTGCCGAGCAGGCTCCGAGGACCACCGCGACGAGCGGGAAGCCGCCGACCGCGATCCGCCAGGACCACCGGGTGCCGTGGAGCGCCAGGGCGAGGGCCGCCGTGGGCACCAGGACCGCGGCGTACCCCCCGGCGCAGCGAGCCATCGCCCCGAGGCTCGCGCCGAGGTGCTGGGTGCCCATGAGATCGCGGTAGAACGCGAGCGCCGATGCCTGGCCACCGAGCACCCACGGCCACGACCCGAGCGTCCCGCGCAGCGCCTCGCCCGCCGGCATCGAGCGGCCGAGGAGCGCGACGGCCGCCAGGGGCGGCACGAGCGCCGCGCCGAGGAACGTGCCGAGCGCGCGCCCGGCGCGGCCGAGCGTGGCGCCCCTCGCCCGGAGGCCGAGCCCGAGCCAGACGAGGCTGGCGAGGCTCACCGCGACGAAGGGCTCGGGCTTGGTCAGGAAGACGAGCCCCACGGCCGCACCGGCGCCGGCGACCGGGATCGCGCTGTCGATCCGCTCGTGGCGGGCGAGGCAGCAGAAGGCCGCCAGCGCGAAGAGCAGCCCGTGGGTCATCTCGTGGCAGTAGGGAGAGACGAAGTTGTAGTTGCCGACCGCGGTCACGTGCCCGAACGCGAACAGGGCGACGAACGCGAGCCCGGCGGCGGCCGCCGCGAGCCGGTCGCTCATCGGCTCGAGCAGCCGGTAGAGCAGCACCACGATGGCGGCGAGGATCGCGAGGTTGCAGATGACCAGCGTGCGGATGCCGACGCCGAACAGCCGGAACCAGAGCGCGTTCAGATACGGCGACAGCGGCCCGTTCAGGTAGGCGACGTCGGCGTAGAGCACGCGGCCCTGCGAGAGCTGCCACGGCACGTAGAGCTCACGCCCGAAGTCGATCAGCGGGTCGGCCCACTTCTCCCACGTCCAGGAGACCATCGCCGTCCCTGCCCCCGCGATCAGGGCCGGGCCGAGCCACGCCGGGCCGCGCCGTCCCGTCGCTCGCATGCGTGCCGTCTCAGCCGGCGCCGGCGGCGTGGGCAGCGGCGACCGCCGGGCGCGCGGCGCTGGCGACCACTCGCCTGGGCGGGAGGGCCGGCCAGGGGACGGACCCGACCTGGCGCACCTCCGTGATCCAGCGCTGCGCGGGGGGCAGGTAGTCGGGGCTCGCCGCATCGCCGTAGCGGTCGCGCCGTCCCCAGAGCTGCGCGACGGCGTCCTGGTAGAGGAGCACCCAGTCCGCACGCGCCTCCATGACCTCGACGGAATGGGTGAAGTGGCGGGCGACCACGGCCAGGTCCGGGTCGCCGAGGCGGAGCACCCGCGTGGCGTCGACGGGCGGCGACTGCTCGCTTCGCCAGCGCGGGATCAGCCGGTCACCCACCAGGAAGTCGAAGTAGGCGTCGGCGACCTCCTGCGGGTAGCAGGTGCGGAGCCGGCCGTCGAAGGCGACCGGTGCGTCGTCGCCGAAGGCGGCGATGGCGTACTGCGCCCAGTCGAAGTGAACGACGACCCGACCGGTGAGTCGTCGCTTGGCCATGTAGCGAAAGGCGTTCACCGGATAGACGCTTCGTTCCACCAGCGGCCCGCGCACGTGGACGGCGAGCAACGCGGCGAGCCCCAGGTCGACGGCCCAGACCCCCCACGCCGCCCAGCCGGCCCTGCGGGGGCCGGACGCCGTCGAGCGGTCGGTCGCGTGCCGCATCCGATCGACCAGCGGCTGCAGCTGTGCGGGCAGCCAGAAGCCCGCCGCGATCGCAAAGAACGGCAGGTGGCGGACGTGCGCGACGCATTGCCATGCCGTGGCGGCGAGCAGGACCGTGCGGGCCGGATCACGCCACTGGCGCCGCGCAAGCCAGGCGGTGGCGGTCAGTCCCAGCACGATGACGAAGATGGGGAAGACGGCGTCGGACGGCGAGAGCGCGCGCCACTCGAAGATCTCGGGTCGGGGCGGGCCGAGGTCGCGCACCAGCCAGGTGAGGAGGTCGAGGCCGTACGGATTGAGCAGCGTGGCGAGCGCCGAGGCCAGGGCGACGCCGCCGTAGAGCGCGGCGGGCGCGAGCCCTCGCCTGCCCTGCGCGCAGAGGCGCTCGGCGGCCCGGCAGCCCAGGTACAGGGCCAGCACGCCGAGGCCGGCGACGAAACCGCCGTGCGTGTTGGCCCAGACGGCGAAGAGCGGCGGGAGCAGCCAGAGGAGCCGCGTGTCGGCCGGCGGGCTTTGCCCGTCGGCGAAGACGCGGTCGAGGATGAAGACCACGACCCCGAAGAAGGTGTAGGTGAACAGCTGGGGGCGAAAGCTCCAGCCCGGCGCCGTGGCGAACGTCACGAGGAGCACGGCGACGGCGGTCGTCGCGATGCCGCCGCCTCGGCGCCGAGCGCCCGCGATCATCAGCCCGAGCAGCGTGAGGCCGAGCAGGCATTTCAGGGCCGCGAGACCGGTGCCCCCGGCGTGGTCCGCCATGAAGGCAAAGACGATCTCGCTCAGGTTCTCGTGGTTGATCCACGGCTGGGCCGGCGCCGTGTAGGTGTAGGTGGCGGTCGCCGGCAGGCGGCCGCTGGCGAGGACGTCCTGGCCGTAGCGGACGTGGCCCCAGAGATCCGGGTCGGCCCGGTCGATGGTCGCGAAGACCACGCCGCCGGCGAGGAGCAGCGCGACGAGCAGGCCCCGGCGGAGGCGGTCCGCCCGATCGCCGCCCACTAGGAGCGCGACCCAAGACTTCTTGGGTCGCGGATACAGACGCGAGCGTGTGGCGCTCACGTCACGCGCCATCGCCGTGCCGCGGCTGGCGAAGCCAGCGCGGCGGAACGGACACGCGCCGTTCGAAAGGCCTCGCGACTCTCATGTGATCCGTTTGGCGATTGGGCCTGTCCGCGGCGGCTGCGAAACCGGGCGTGTCCGTCTGCCGCGCTGGCTTCGCCAGCCGCGGCAGGAGAGTCGGGCGTGATCCCGACGGAACACTCTCGCATCCGGTTCGCGACCCAAGATGTCTTGGGTCGCGCTCCTAGTAGACCGAGGGCAGGAAGCGCCATCGGACGCGTCGCAGGTACTCGCGATAGGCCGGATCACGCGCGAGGAAGCGTTCCTCGACGACCGCCCGGCAATTGAGTGCGACGGCGGTGGCGACCGTGAGCACGCAGTTCCACAGGGTCGGATACACGCCGAGGTACCCGAGGTAGCCGAGCAGGTAGCCGGCATAGAGCGGATGCCGGACGACGCGGTAGACGCCGTGCGTCTTGATGCCGCGGTCGGCGGCGATCAGCCCGAAGCTGCGCCCGAGGGCGAGGACGCCGGCCAGCGTGATCAGCAGCCCGACGGCCTGCAGCGGCTCGGCGAGCCGCGCGAGCGGGCCCGGGCCGTCGCCCGGCCGCAGGAGGAGCGGCACGAAGGCCCCGACGATGCCGATGGTCCAATCCGCCGGCCGTGCCGAGGTCCCGACGCTCGGGCGCCGGGTGAGGGCGAGGAAGACGAGCATCGCCTCGAGCACGACGATGGGCATCGCCGTCCGCCACTGGCCGGTGCGGCGCGCAAACTCGAAGTGCGCGGAGGCGAAGAAGACGTAGAGGCACGCGAGCGCCACGTTGGAGATGGCGGTCGTGAGCGTGGCCGCATGGCCGCGTGGCCGCTCGACGTCGCCCTCGATCTCCACCCGGGCGCCTTCCTTGAGGCCGGTCTCGGCGAGGGTCCCGGCGGGAAGCTCGAGCACGCTGGTGGCGCCCGCGACCCGCGGGGAGACCGTTCCCGGCGGGAGCGCGCTGATGGTCCGGAGGATCTGGAGCCGGTCGTCCAGGAAGGCGACGTCGATCGGATAGCGCATGCCGATCATGTGCACCTGCCTCGAGCGCTTGAGCCACAGCCCCTCGCCCGACGGGAGCTCCTTCGTGCCGAGGAGGCCGAAGAGCCGGCTCCAGTGGGTGTCGGCGCAGCGGAGCCTGCTCGCGACCACCACGCCGCTCGTCGCGTCGCGTGCCTGCTGCATCGGGCGGCGCTCAGCCCCCCATCCCCTTGAACAGCTGCATGATCTGGAGGACGGCCGGTCCGACCGTCACCGTGAACAGTGGGGGAAGGATGAAGAGCGCGAGCGGGATCAGCAGCTTGATGGGGAGCTTGCGGGCCGCTTCCTCGGCGCGCTGCCGGCGCTTGGTGCGCAGCAGGTCGGAATGGGAGCGGAGCGTCGTCCCCATGCTGGCGCCGAGGCGGTCGCACTGGATGATCATGCCAGTCAGCGTCTTCAGGTCGCCGACGCCGTTGCGCTCGCCGAGGCCGCGCAGCGCCTGCTCGCGCGTCCGTCCGCTGCGCAGCTCGAGCGACACCACGGCGAACTCGTCGCCGAGCGGATCCTTCATCGTCGACCGCTCCTTGCCGACGCGGGCGATGGCCGCGTTCAGCCCGAGCCCTGCCTCGAGGCAGACCACCATGAGGTCGAGCGTATCGGGGAGGACGACGGTGATCGCGCTGCTGCGCCGCCGGCCCATCTGCCGGAGCCGCAGGTTCACGATCATGTGTCCGACGAACCAGAAGGCTGCCGCCACGCCGAGCGTCGGGCCGAGGGGCTTGCCGGCGGAGACCCGCGGCACGAGCACGGCGAGCGCCGGGCCGAAGCTGAGCAGCGTGCGGATGCCGAGGAAGTGGAGCGTCGAGTTGGGTCCGCGCACCCCGGCCATCGAGAGCTTGCGAGCAAGCGCGCTGTCGCCGCCCCCGACGCCGTAGTTGCCGAGCGCCGCGAGCACGGTCTTGAAGATGCTCCGATCCTCCGCCTTGCGCGCCTCCGCGGCCTCGGGGGCGCCCTGGGCCAGCATCTTCTTCAGGCGCTGCTCGACCGGGGACTTGGCCGTCCCCATGAACAGGACGGCGGCCATCAGCCCGGTGATGGCGAGGAAGGCGACGACGGTGATCAGCATCGGCGACATGGCGGCTTCCTCACACCCGGAGGTTCGTGACGCGTGAGATCACCACGTGCCCGATGACGATGCTCACGATGGCGTAGCCGAGCATGTAGAGACCCGTGGTGGTGTGGAGCATCGGCGAGAAGTACGTCGGGTTCATGACGAAGACGCCGATCGCGACGCAGAACGGCAGTGCGCTCAGCAGGTTCCCCGACATCTTGCCCTGCGCCGTCATGACCTTCGTCTCGCGCAGCAGCTTGAAGCGCTCGCGGATCGTGTGCGAGATGTTGTTCAGCACCTCGGCGAGGTTGCCGCCGATCTCCTGTGTCACCAGGATGCCGATGATCAGGATCGGCAAGTTCGAGTCGTCCACGCGCTCCGTCAGGTTGTAGAGGGCGTCGCGCATCGGGAGCCCGAGCCGCATCTCCTCGGCCACCTCGCGGAACTCCTGGGCGATCGGGTCCGGGAATTCGTCGGCGACCACGTAGAGCGCGCTCGACAGCGAGTGGCCGGCCTGCAGCGCGGCGCGGATGAGGTCGAGGGCGTCGGGCAGCTGCTCGGAGAAGAGGTGGTTCCGCTTCCGCTGCATGCGGCGGACGACCATCAACGGCGCGGCGCCGGCGACGAGCCCCGCCCCCAGGCCGGCCACCGCGGGCCCGCCGAGGGACACGACGGCGAGATAGCCTCCGACGCCGAGGAGCGGCACGTAGAGCAGTATCTCGCCGACCCGCTTCTTGAGGCCGGCCTGCCGGATCATGTGCACCAGGGGGTTCAGGCGGGAGACGCGCCGGAGGAGGGTGTTCAGGAATGCGATGCCGGAGAGCCGGCGGTCCTTGAGCACCGAGGACTGTGAGGCATCCGCCGGCGTCTCGGCGACCGCGGCGCCCGTCATGACCGCCAGCCGGCGGTCGAGGGTGTGCTTGGACTCCTCGCGCCCGCGGGCCCAGCCCGACACGGCGAAGCCGAGGAGGGCGAGCGAGGCGAAGACGAGCAGCGCCGCAATGCCGAGCATCATCGGATGGCCTCGCTCAGTTGAGGTACTCGAGAATCTTCGGATCGATCTCGTGGCTCGAGGACTTCAGGCGTTCCGTGAACCGGGGACGGATTCCCGTGGAGGCGAACCGGCCGACGATGCGGCCGTCCTTGTCCACGCCGTCGCGGGTGAAGGCGAAGAGGTCCTGGAGCGTGATCATGTCGCCCTCCATCCCTGCCACCTCGGTGATCCCCATGACTTTGCGCGACCCGTCGCTCATACGCGCGGTCTGCACGATCAAATCGATGGCGGAGCTGATCTGCTGGCGCATGGCCCGGCTCGGAAGCTCGAAGCCACACATCTGCATCATCATCTCGAGGCGGTTGATGGAATCACGGGCCGTGTTCGCGTGCACGGTCGAGATCGAGCCGTCGTGGCCGGTGTTCATCGCCTGGAGCATGTCGAGCACTTCGGCGCCGCGGACCTCGCCGACCACGATCCGGTCGGGTCGCATGCGGAGCGCGTTGCGCACCAGGTCGCGCGCCGTCACCTCGCCGCGGCCCTCGATGTTGGGGGGCCGCGTCTCGAGCCGGACCACGTGCGGCTGCTGGAGCTGGAGCTCCGCCGAGTCCTCGATGGTGACGATACGCTCGCCGTCCGGGATGAAGGACGAGAGGGCGTTCAGGAGGGTCGTCTTGCCCGAGCCGGTGCCGCCGGAGACGAGGATGTTGAGGCGCGCGCGCACCATCCCCTGCAGCACCGCGACCATCTCGGGCGTGACCGCGCCGACGCGGACGAGGTCGTCCATCATGAGCGGCGACCGCCCGAAGCGGCGGATCGACATGATCGGGCCGTCGAGCGCGAGCGGTGGGATTATGGCGTTGACGCGCGAGCCGTCTGGGAGCCGGGCGTCGACCATCGGCGAGCTCTCGTCGATGCGGCGCCCCACCTTCGACACGATGCGGTCGATGATCTGCAGCAGGTGGGCGTCGTTGCGGAACATCACCGTGGTGGGCTCGAGCTTGCCGTGCCGCTCGACGTAGACCTGCCGCGACGTGTTGACCAGGATGTCGGAGATATCCGGGTCGCGGAGGAGCGGCTCGAGCGGGCCGAGGCCGTAGACCTCGTGGAGGATCTCCTCGCGCAGGTTCTCGCGGTCGCGGTGGCTGAGCGGGACGGCGAGCTCGCCGAGCAGCTCCGTGATCGCCGCCCGCAGCTCGTTCTCCGCCTGGCCGAGGTCCATCTTGGCGAGGTTGGTGAGGTCGACCCGGTCGAGCAGGAGGCGATGGATGCGGAGCTTCAGGTCCTGATAGGCGCGGTCGGCCGAGCTGCTCCAGCCCTGCGCCGCGGGCCGCACGGCGACCGTCTCGGCGTCCGCCGCGGGTGCCGCCGGCCTTTGATTGAGTCCGATGCGATCCTTCAGCTTCACGGCCGCGTCTCCCTCGTGAAGATGCGTTGCAGCAGGTGACCCCGCTTGGCCTTCGCCGGCCCGCCCCGCCCTGCCAGCTTGTCGGCCAGCTCGGCGATCCCGGTCGCGAGCCCCGCCTCGCGCGCGGCGGCGAGCGGCGTGCCGGCGTTCATCGCGGAGGTCGCCGCCTGCTCGTCGCGGGGCAGCACGTGGAAGACCTCCTTGCCGATCGCCCGCGCCGCGTCCGGGAGCGAAACGGGACCGGGGATGGCGTGGGTCACGATCAGGTCCACGCGTTCGCGCGGGATGCTCAAGCGATCGAGCAGCTCGACGATCCGCCGCGCCGCCCGGACACCGGGCACCGAGAGGTCGGTCAGCATGAGCAGCCGGTCGCTCTGCTCGAACGCCGCCAGCGCCGGGCCGGTGATCGTGCGGCTGGTGTCGACGACCGCGTAGCGGAACTGCGGCCGCAGGAGCCGGAGCGCCACCTCGACCTCGTTGTGGCCGATCGCATCCGCTTCCTCGATCTCCGACGGTGCGGGGAGGAGGAAGAGCCCGCTCGGGTGCCGGGTCAAGGTGCCCGCGAGGAAGATCTCGTCGACGGGTCCCGTGGCGCTGGCCAGCGCCGCGAGCGAGTTCACCGGCGTCAGGTTCAAGAAGGCCGCCACGTCGCCCCGCTGCAGGTCGAGGTCGACGAGCGCCGTCTCTGCTTCGAGCGCGGTGTGGAGCCGGGCCGCGAGGTTGACGGCGAGCGTCGTCGCGCCGAGACCGCCGCGCACCCCGTAGACCGTCAGCACGCTGCCGGCCGCCTGCGCGGGACCCGTCTTCGTCCGCAGCTGCGAGAACCTGATGAGGGCCTTGTGCAGCTCCTGCCTGCCGAGCGGCAGCGAGAGCACGTCGCTCGCCCCGGCCTCGAGCACCGCGCGCAGGACGGAGACGCCCGGGTCGTCCGAGGCGGCGAAGATGGTGAGCGTCGGAAGCCGGTCGTGGAGGCGCTTGATGAGCGCGACGGCCGCCTCGGCGTCGGCGCCGAGCTCGATCCCCACCAGCTCGCAGCGGCGGGTCCGGATGAGCTCGGGCAGCTCGCCGTAGGTGCAGCAGTGGACGCCGAGCTTGAACTCGCGCACCGCGGCCCGCAGGAGCTCCAGGCTCCCCGGGCCCGCCGCCCCGTCGGGCCTCGCCCAGAGGAGCGTACCCTCCTCCGGTGCCATGTTGCCGTTCGCCGTCACACGACCCTTCGTTCTCCGCTCATCGGTCCCCCGGCCTCCCTCAGGGCATGCCCGGCACGCGCGGCCGGGTCACTTCGGCCGGGTCGCGCTTCGTCTTCATCTCCCCGCTGGTGAGCGGTCCGCGGTCGGTCGGGAGCGCCAGCTCCTGGCCCGGCGGCAACGCCTGCACGAGGTGGGGGGTGATGATGACCATCAGCTCGGTCACCTGGCTCTCGTAGTGGGTGTTGCGGAAGATGTACCCGACGAGCGGGAGGTTCTGCAGATACGGAACGCCGCTCACGCTCTCGGTCCGATTGGTCTGCAGGAGCCCGCCGATCACGAGGGTCTCGCCGTTGCGGAGCCGCGTGCTGGTGGACGCCCGCCGCGTGCGGAAGCTCGGGATGCCCTCGACCGGGCTGTTGAAGTCGGGCTGGCTCACCTCGGGCGTCACCGTGAGCATGATGTCGCCCTCGTCGGAGACCTGGGGGATGAAGTTGATGAGGGTCCCGAAGGGCTTGAACTCGATGTCGGCGGAGAACCCCGTCGCGATGCGGATGGGGATCTCGCCGCCCACCTGGAAGACGGCGTTCTGGCCGCTCATCGCCAGCAGCTTCGGCTGGGCGAGGATCGTGGCGAGCCCTTCGGTCTGCAGCGCCTGGACGAATGCGGTGATGTCGGTCTTCGGCAGGTTGAAGGCGTAGACCGGCGCGGCATCGGATGTCGCAATCGGCAGGAGCGGCTGGTTCTGCCCGGGCGGGACCTGTCCGCCGGACGCCGGCCCGACGCCGCCGCCCATGAAGTAGGCGGAGACGAACGAGTTCGCCATGTTGCGGAAGTTGAGGCCGTGGTCCTCCATCGCCGTCCGGTTGAGCTCGGCCACGGTCACCTCGAGCATGACCTGGCGGTCGATGAAGTCGGCGATGAAGAGGGTGTGGATGTCGGGAGCCTCGCCCGGGCCGTCCCAGACGACGAGTGTCGTCTCGCTCATGTGGGGCTCCGGGGTGAGCGTCCGGCCGGTGACGACGCCGGCGGCGCGGGGCGCCGCCGCTTCACCGCCGGCCTTCGGCAGCTCCTTGGCGTTCACCATGACGCTGCGCGGCCCGAGGACCACGATGCCCGCGAGGTCGGGGTTGCCGATGGACACCCGCCGCACGTTCCCTCGCAGCTGGAGGATCCGTGTCTTGCCGCTGCGAATCCAGATCGGCTCGCCCGGCGCGAGCGGCGCACCCTCCGCCGCCTTTCGCTCCGCCTCGGCCGGCATCAGCTGCTTCTCGATACCGTCCGTGACGGCGCGCTCGGATCGCGCCCGCGCCAGCGACTGCTCGAAGTGCTCCTTGCCGACGTGGTGACGTCGCGCGCTGCAAGAGGACAGCGTGACGGCCGCGACGACGAGGGCTGCGACCGCCCGTCCTGAATCTCTCTTCCTCATGCCCCTCCCCGTCCCTTCTCGTCGAACATCGGCTGCAGGACCAGCTTCTCGCCGAGGAAGACCTCGACCGACGGCCCGGTCGGGACGCAGCTCGCGCCCGTGTCCTTCTCGGCCGCCACCGCCACCGGCGCCGCCGGGCGGTCGTGGAACATGGCCGCCGCCGTCATGCCCGGCGTCTCCACCATCTCCTCGTCACGGTAGTTGCGCAGCGCCAGCCGCACCGAGTCGTAGCGGGTGGCGAGCGTGAGCGTCTCGGCCTGCTCGGGCGTCACGAGCAGCGTGACGGTCGGCACCTCGACCGGCTTCTCGTCCTTCTGCTCGATGATCGTGCCGGTCGCCATCACCTTGATGTTCTGCAGGATCACCCGGCTGCGCATCTCGTTCCCCTCGCCGCGGTTGCCGGCGATCAGGACGTCGACCCGGCTGTTCGGCGTGATGAAGCCGCTCACCCCGGTCACGCTGTCCACCTTCACCGACATGGCGCGCATGCCTTCCTCGATCAGCAGCGGCAGGAGCCCCGCCCCCTGGGCGATCAGCTCCGTCGTCGCAACCGGCTGGTTCTTTCCGATCGTCGTGCGGGCGATGCTGCCGACGACGTCCTTCGGGTCGTGCACCGCGGCGTCGGGCTGGGCGTCCGCCGGCCAGGTGACCACCTTCAGGTTGTCGTTGCCGATGCGCGTGCCGATCGAGATCGTGTCGCGCGCGACCACCACGTCGGTCACGGGATGCTGGCCCGCGGCCTTGGCGGCCTCGACCTCCATGTTCATGGACTTCAGGTGGCGGTAGATCATCGCGGCGCTGAGCGCGCCGACGATGATCGCGAGGAGAAAGATGTTGGCAGGTTTGCGCATCCGTGCAGCCCCTTTTCTGAGGTCGGTCTACGGCCGGCCCTCGTCCCGGAAGGTGATCTGGCGCCCGACGTTGAACGCGTTGCCGATGCCGGGGACCAGGTTGAAGATGTAGCGGACCGAGCCGGTGCTCGTGACCGTCACGGTGTTGATGCCGCCCACCGACGGGCAGGAAGCATCGAGCGTCGACTGGCAGACCGCGACGTTGGAGGTCGTGAAGAGGCTCGGGGCGATGCTGTTGACCTCGTTCACCACCTGAGTCTGGATGGCGGATTTGGACGCGCTGCTGATCTGGCCCGTCGTCGGGTCGCGGTTCGCGGCCGACACGACGGCGGCGGCGCGCGCGCCGTCACGCGTGGCGGCCGTCACCATGTTCGCGATCATGAAGGCGCGTCCGAACTCGATGATGCCCATGGCGAGCGTCACGAGGAGGACGATCGTGATGCCGAGCTCGACGAGCGACTGGCCGCGCTCGGCTCGCGCCTGGCGGCGGCTCGGCATCGGAAGGGAGTGGCGTGCGCGTCGCATGGCCGTACCGCGGCTAGGCCGCCCCCACCATCAGGGCCGCCAGGGTTCCGAGCCCGAGCGGCACGCTGTAGGGCAGGCTCACCGCCCCGGGCGCGTCCGCCGAGAGCGTGAGCGGTTCGAGGGACCCCTCCGCGGCGGCGCCGCCGATCATGACGGCCGTCGCCAGCAGCTTCTCGCGCAGCCGCCCCTGCCGGGCGAGATGCACGACCATGACGAGCCCCCCGAGCACGAGCCCCGCGGCGAGGCTCACCAGGGTGCGGTGCGGGCCGAGGAGGGCGCCGACGGCGCCCATCATCTTGACGTCGCCGCCGCCGATGCCGCCCGCGACGAACGGCGCGAGCAGAACTCCGATTCCCATGCCGAGGCCCGTGAGGCTCGCGAAGAGCCCGGCATGACCCCCATAGAGGACGTTGAGTGCCGCACCGGCAAGGATTGCCGGCCCCGTGATCGCGTTGGGGATGCGGCGCGTCCTCAGGTCGGAGACCATGCAGAGGGTCACGAACGCCAGCACCGTCGCAAACAGCGGCGCCGGCACGAGCCCGGCGGACCATGCTAGATCGGAGCGCATGTCAGAGCCTCAGTTCGCCGCCGTAGCCATGCTGCATGCGTGGCCCGGGGGCTCACGCGTCTCGGGATCGAAATCGTCATCTTGGACTAACCGGCCGCGGGGGCCTGGCGCATGACGGCGGGACGCGCGCGGGGGTCTTCCCCCCGTTCACCTCGTCCGAGCTTCTCGATTTCCGTCGTCATGAGACCAACATCCCTTCACTCATACCGGCGGGGGGGCCAGCTTCATGCCCCCCTCGCCGTCTGAGTTTGCGAGGCCTACGCCGCTGTTCAGCTGGCTGCGTTCTGCAGCGTAGTTGCCGCCTGGTTCCACAGCGTGGTGACTCTCGTACCGACGAGCTGTACCGCAGCGATGACCGCGAGCGTGATGACCGCGAGTGCAATCGCGTACTCAGCCAGATCCTGGCCCTTCTCGTCGCGCACCAGCTTCTTCATGATGGCAAGCATGTTTCTCTCCTTTCCGGGGTCGCCCCCACCTTGAACCTTTCCCGCCACCTCCACCTCCACCACGTCCCGTGCTGCCGCTTCGCCGCCGGGTGTCAAAAAGTTGCCGTCAGGGTCCGGCAAACTGCCTCCCGAACCGCGAAGCTTCGTGCCCGCAGCATGCGTCGTCTGTATCGTCATCCCGGCGTCCGAGGATTAGAGCAACTTCGATGCCCGTTCCCGGTCCGTGTCTCATGTGCGCCCTCGCCGACGGACGGGACTTTGTTTCGGACAGCCAACTTCCGAGGTTTTCGGGTGCCCCGCCACGGCTGGCGAGGCGCCCGGTCGGCGCGACGGGCCGCGGTACGGCCCGCCGACGAGCGTCACGGCGCGTGACGCTCAGTTACGGAAGTAGCGGCGCGGCTGCGTCGAGGCAGCTGCCGGTGATCGGCCAGGCGAGTGACTCGGTCGGCCCGGACGGCGCCGCTAGCCCATCTCGCCGACGAAGGCGCCGCTCGGCGAGCCGCAGCCGGCGCAGCAGGTTCCGCTGGCCCGGACCGCTCCGCCCGCCGCCTGGCACCTCGCGGCCGAGGGCGCAATCCGGCAGCGTACGCCGCAGTCGCCGTCGTCCGCGCAGGCCGCCGTGGCATCGTTGGCGCACGTCCCCGACGTCGCATTGCAGCCGCTCACCGGGACGCTGCACGCCACGGTGTCGGGCCGCCCGCAGGTCGACCGCGCCGCACAGCGCACGACGCTGCCCTTGCAGCGGGCTGGAACGAGCTTGCCCCCGCCCGCGCGCTTCAGCGCATGGGCGACGCAGCGGACGTACGCACCGTGGCTCGTCGCCGGGTCGCACGGGCACGTCGTATCGATCGCCGCTTGCGCGGCGCAGCGAGCGGCCTCACAGGCGGCGCTTCCCTGGGGCTGCGAACCACCGCCAGGTGGTCCACCCGCCGCCCCCACCGAGTGGGTCGATGCGGTGAGCCACGCCGTCGCGAGCAATGCGAGACACGTCCTCACGCTGTCCTCCCGGCAGAGATCGCCGGGAGCGAAAGCAGCGCGCATGCCAGCGACGCCCGCATGCATGGGCCGAAGCACGCGCGTGCGCGGCCGAGCGGGGGTCCGCGCTCGGCCACGGCTCCTGCGTCGCGCGCACTGCGGAACGCTTCGGCGTCGCTGCCCGGCGCGAGCGTCAAAGCTACGCCGGAGGTGCGCAGAGATGATCGGCGCGTCCCGCGATCAGACGAGCTTCTGATGACGCGCGAGCCAGAGCGGGATGACGAGCTTCCCGGGACCCGTCTTCCCGGCAAGCGCGGTGTTGAAGACCTGTCCGCCGGTGACCCAGAACTCCTTGTCCCCGATGCGGCAGAGCAGGTCCAAACCCTCGTGGCGCAGGACGACTCCCTCCATCTCGAGGTAGCCGCGCCGGGCGCCGTTCTCGTCCTTGTCCGCGCCGTTGCCCCGCATGCGGCGGACCGTACTCCTTGCCCGGGGCGGCGCGAAAGTCGCACCGCGTCATGGGGCACGAGGGAAGAGTGGGCCGCCGGAGATTCGAACTCCGGACCCGCTGATTAAGAGTCAGCTGCTCTACCGACTGAGCTAGCGGCCCAAAGGAGCGGGCGCCGATGCGCTCGGGCCCGCCGAAGATGGGGTGGAACTTGGGGTGAGTGAAGGGACTTGAACCCTCGACCCCCGGGGCCACAACCCGGTGCTCTGCCAACTGAGCTACACTCACCGCCTTCGCTTCGCTGCTTCGCTCGTCCTCGCTTTCCGCGCCGCGACAGGCGCGCCAGAAGGGATTCGAACCCCTGACCCACGGCTTAGAAGGCCGTTGCTCTATCCACCTGAGCTACTGGCGCGGGCGTCTGGTCGTTGGTCGGGGCGAGCCGATTTGAACGGCCGACCACCTGCTCCCAAGGCAGGTGCGCTACCAGGCTGCGCTACGCCCCGCCGGGCGTTCCCTAACATGGAGCCGTAGCCCTGCGCAACGCTCGCACCTCAGCGCGGGCCGCGGCGGAGACGTTCGCCGAGGGCGCGGACCGCCCGCGCTCGGTGGCTGAGCCGCTGCTTCACGTCGTCGCCCACCTCCGCGAACGTGCGTTCGAACCCCTCGGGCACGAAGATGGGATCGTAGCCGAACCCGGCGCGGCCGGCCGGTACCGTCGTGATGCGTCCGCGGCACAGGCCCTCCGCGCTGGCGACGCACCCGTCGGGGAAGACGGCCGCGACGACGCAGATGAAGCGGGCCCCCCGGCGAGGCGCGGGCACGTCGCGCAGCGCCTCGAGCAGCTTGGCGATCCGCGCCGCCTCCGTCCCGGCGTAGCGCGCCGAGTGCAGGCCCGGCAGACCGCCGAGGGCTTCGACCTCGAGACCGGAATCGTCGCCCAGGGCCGGAACCCCCGTCGTGCGCGCCACGGCCGTGGCCTTGGCCACCGCGTTCTCGGCATAGGACGCTCCCCGCTCCGCGGGCAGCACGATCCCCGGGAAGGCGTCGAGGCCCTCGACCGTCACCGGTCCCCACTCCCCGATGAGCGCCCGCAGCTCGCGCAGCTTACCCGGGTTGGCCGTCGCGACGACCAGCCGCCCCGGGATCATGCCCGGCGGGGGATCGCCACGCCGGCCGCCGCCAGGGTCTCCCGCTGCAACGCGGTGAGCGTCCGGATGCCTTCGACGACCAGGTCGAGCAGCCGCGCGAGCTGGGCCGTCGTGAACGGCTTTCCCTCCGCGGTGCCCTGTACCTCGACCAGGCGACCCGCCCCCGTCATGACGACGTTCATATCCACCTCGGCGCGGTGGTCCTCCTCGTACGCCAGGTCGAGCAGCTGCCGCCCGTCCACGATCCCGGCGCTCACGCCGGCGACGCTGCCGGTGAGCGGCAGGGCCGCCACGACGCCCGCCGCCCGCAGCCGGTCGAGGGCGAGCGCCAGGGCGACGTACCCCCCGGTCACCGCCGCCGTGCGCGTGCCGCCGTCGGCCTGCAGCACGTCGCAGTCGATCAGCACCGAGCGCTCGCCCAGGGCTGCCATGTCCGTGACCGCCCGGAGGCTCCGCCCGACCAGGCGCTGGATCTCGTGGGTACGGCCGCCGGGGCCTCGCCGCTCGCGCTCGATGCGCTCGCCGGAGCTGCGCGGCAGCATGCCGTACTCGGCGGTCACCCACCCGCGTCCCTGGCCGCGCAGGAAGGGGGGCACGCCGTCCTGCACCGTCGCCGTACAGATCACCCGCGTCGCGCCGGTCTCGATCAGCACCGAGCCCTCGGCGGGAGGCAGGAAGCCGGGAACGAGACGGACGGGCCTCAGCTCGGCCGGCCGGCGGCCGTCGGCCCGGCGAACGGCACGGCGCTGCTCAACCATTTCCTTCACCCGGCCGATATAGCAGCCGACGGGCGTTCATCATGGTGCGCCGCATAGCAGGTTCGGGGTGGGCGGTGCCAATCGGTTTGAGAGTGGCAGCGGGGGGCTGTACCGTTGTTCGCACGCGACAGCAAGGGAATTGTGAGCACACCGAGCGGAATCCCTGAGCCTCACCCGACCCTGATCGGCGAGCACCCGCTCATCCAGAAGATCGGGCAGCTCGTCATGAAGGTGGCGGTGACCGACGCCACGATCCTCATCACGGGCGAGAGCGGCACCGGCAAGGAGCTCATTGCCCGGGCGATCCATTCGTCGAGCCCGCGCGCCGACCGGCCCTTCATCGCCGTCAACTGCGGGGCCATCCCGGCCGAGCTCCTCGAGTCGGAGATGTTCGGCCACGAGCGCGGCTCCTTCACCGGCGCCATCGCGCAGCGTGCGGGGATGTTCCAGCTCGCCGCCGGCGGGACCATCTTCCTCGACGAGGTCGGCGAGATGAGCCCGGTCCTCCAGGTGAAGCTCCTGCGCGTCCTCCAGGACCGCGAGGTGCGGCCGGTCGGGGCGGACCGCGCCATGAAGGTCGACGTCCGGGTGGTCGCGGCGTCCAACAAGGACCTGGCGCAGGAGGTCGAGCACGGTCGCTTCCGCGAAGACCTCTTCTACCGCCTGCAGGTCATCCCGATCGTCATGCCGCCGCTGCGCGAGCGCCGCTCCGACATCCCGCTGCTCATTCGCCATTTCCTCGAGAAGCACAACCGCAAGCGCGCGGGCCGGCCGGCGCGCCTGTCCGAGGAGGCGATGGTGCACCTCTGGGAGCACGACTGGCCGGGCAACGTGCGCGAGCTCGAGAACCTCCTCGAGCGCCTGGTCATCCTGTCCGAGGACGGCATGATCGAGGTCGAGCACCTGCCGTCGAACATCCGGTCCCTCATTTCCGAGAAGAAGATCCCCCGTCCCACCCTCGGCGAGGATGGGCTCGACCTCAACACCGCGGTCGAGGAGTTCGAGAACCGCCTGATCGAGGAAGCGCTCCGGCGCACCAAGGGGAACAAGCAGGCCGCGGCGCGCCTCCTCGGCCTCAAGCGGACGACGCTCGTCGCCAAGCTCCGCCGGCGGCGGGGTCCCGACGAGCTCGGCGACGAGGCGCAGGAGGACGCCGGCGAATGAGCGAAGCCCCCCTCATCCTGGTCGTCGACGACGACCCCGCCTCCTGCGACATCGCGGCGCGGCTCCTCGAGCGCCAGGGCTATCGGACCCGGCGCGCCGGCAGCGGCCGCGAATGCCTGCACATCGTCGAGCAGGAGCCCGTCGACCTGATCCTGCTCGACGTCATGATGCCCAACATGGACGGGTTCGAGGTGTGCGAGGCCCTCCGGGCGCTCCCCGGCGGCCGCGGGGTGCCGGTGATCCTCCTCACCGCCCGCGACGACCTCGATACCCGGCTCGAGGGCATGTACCAGGGTGTCAGCGAGTTCCTCACCAAGCCGATCAACACCCACGAGCTGTACGCCCGCGTGCGGGCGCAGCTCCACATCGTCGACCTCGGGCGCCAGCTCCAGTCCGTCGAGCGCAACCTGCGGACCCTGCGGACCCGTAGCGCCCCCCCTCCTTCCCGGCGCTGATCTCACCCCTTGACGGGAGCGATTCTGCTCCCGGTTCGCAACGCCCTGGGGTAGAAAACATGAAGAACATTCGCCCACGCCGATAAACTCTTGCCGCGGGTTTGCCTCAGGTCGCTAAATAAGTTAAATAACAGCCGGCGCGCGCTGGTGCGCTAGGAGGATGGCCACGATGCCCAAAGACGATGACGTCCTGATCCAGCTCGCCACCCGGATCCCGAAGGGACTCCATCGCGAGATCAAGCTGTTCTGCGTACAGAGCGGCATCTCCGTGATGGAGTTCGTTGCCGCGGCGCTCGAGGAGAAGCTGCGCAAGAGCAGCATGCGGGGCGGCCGGCGGGCGAGCGGCGGCCGCTGAGCCGCGGCCGCCCGGGCCCGCGGCGCCGGCGGGGGCTCCCGCGCGCCGCGCGGCATCCGTCAGCGTAAGAAGACGGGCCCCAGCCCTCGCGCGACGAGGGCCTCGGCGATCCGCGTCTTGACCGCGATGGTGCGGATCGGGAAGTGCGGGACGAGTTGCTCGAGCCGCAGGTGCCGCCGTAGCTCCTCCCCCTCCAGTTCGTTCACGAGGAGCCGCCGCGCGCCGTCGATGACGCGCTCGTTGGCCGACGCGGTGAAGACGTTGGTCATCGCAATGCGGAGGTCGTCGTCCTGCTGGGAGCCGTGGCCGAGGAGCCGCTGGGTGCGCCCGACGACGCTGTCCATCGCGTAGAGGTCGATGATCATGTTGCTCAGGATCTCCAGGTGCTGCTGGCGGTCCTTGAGCGAGGCGAGCTCCCGCTCGATCAGCACGCGCGCCGTGTAGGCCACCACCCGCTTGGCGACGTCGGCCGCGCGGATCTCGCGCGCGATCGGGCCGGTGGGCGGCGCCGGCCAGGCGGCCTGGTCGGCGATCTCCCGCTCGACCTGCTGGAGGAAGTCCTGGTACGCCAGGCGCCCCCGGCCGATCCGCTTCACCACCGTGGCCGGGATGATGAGGCGGTTGATCTCGTTCGTCCCCTCGAAGATGCGGTTGATGCGCGAGTCGCGGTAGTGGCGCTCGACCGGGTAGTCGGCCATGAAGCCATAGCCCCCGAGCGTCTGCAGCGACTCGTCGGCCACGAAGTCGAGCGTCTCGGTCCCGAAGACCTTCAGGATGGAGGCCTCGATCGTGTACTCCTCGACGGCCTCCTCGATCAGGCGCCTCGGCTGGTCGTCGGGGATCGCGGCGGCCGCCGCGTCCATGAGACCGGCGGTCCGATAGCTCATGCTGTCGGCGACGTAGATACGGGTGGCCATGTCGGCGAGCTTGCGCTGGATCATGCCGAAGCTCGCGATCGGACGGCCGTGCTGATGGCGCTGGCGGGCGTAGTCGAGCGCCACCTGCAGGCACTCCTTGGCGGCGCCGACCGCCCCGGCGCCGAGCTTGAAGCGCCCGATGTTGAGGATGTTGAAGGCGATCTTGTGCCCCTGCCCGACCTCCCCGAGCACCGCGTCGGCCGGCACCGCGACCTCCTCGAGGATCACCTGCCGCGTCGACGAGCCGCGGATGCCGAGCTTCTGCTCCTCCGGGCCGGTCGAGACCCCCGGCCTCGTGCGCTCGACGAGGAAGGCGGTGAAGTGCTCGCCGTCGACCTTGGCGAATACCGTGAAGAGGTCGGCGAACCCGGCATTGGTGATGAACTGCTTCGTGCCGCTCAGCCGGTAAGTCCGGGTCGCGGGATCGAGCGTGGCGCGCGTGCCGATCGCCAGCGCGTCGCTCCCCGCCTGGGGCTCGGTGAGCGCGTAGGCCGCCAGCCACTCGCCGCTGGCGAGCTTCGGGAGGTAGCGCTGCTTCTGGGCCTCGGTGCCGTAGTAGACGATCGGCAGCGTGCCGATGCCGGTGTGCGCGCCCCAGGAGACGCTGAAGGAGGCGCACAGCGCCCCGCGCTCCGAGACGAGCATCGAGGTCGTCTTGTGGAGCCCGAGCCCGCCGTAGCGCTCCGGGATGTCGATCATGAGGAGTCCGAGCGCGCCCGCGCGCTTGAGCAGCTCGGGCATCACACCTGCGCGCTTCTCCTCGATCTCGGCGAGCCGGGTGAGGACCTCGTGACGCACGAAGTCCTCGGCCGTCTTGGCGTAGAGCAGATCCTCTTCCGTGAAGTCCGCGCCCGTGAACTGCGGCGCGGAGCCGACCGGCGCGACGAGCCAGTGGCCGCCGATCGGGGCGCTCATGCCGGCGCGCGAGCCCTCGTCCGCGGCGCCGGCGGCTCAGCCCGCGGCCGGCAGCGTCGCGGGGAGTCCCGCCTCGCTGAGCACGCGGGCGCGCAGGCGGCCGGCGTCGATGCCGAGCATCTCGCAGATGTTCTCGAAGTCGAAGACGTCGTCCCGCTGGTCGCTGCTCAGCCAGGTGAGGGCCTCGCGCTTGAGGTTTCCGGCCCGGCCGTGCGTCGCGTGCGCGTTCTTGAGGAACGTCCGGATGCCGTCCTCGAGCACCGCGAGGAGGAGCCGGCGCTCGCCGCAAGCCGGCTCGGCCCGCCGGTAGACGGCCTCGTAGCGCACGCAGACGTCGCCGTCGAAGCCGGTCGGGTCGCTCGGGCGGTGGCCCAGCGAGGCGAGCGCCGCTCGCCTGCGGCCCGCATGGAACCCCTTGCGCGCCGGAGGCGCCCCCTGCGGGATCGCCCGCTCGGGAAGAGTCACGATGGTGCTCGTGCGGCCTGCTCTCCGACTCGACATGGGTTCGGATACTCGTCCGCGGGTAAACCCCACACAATCGTCCAAAGTGCTGATTTCGGAACAAAAAGCCGGTGAGCCGTGCGGCCCGAAGGTCCCTCGTCGGAAGCCGGCCAAGTGACCGGATCGGTGGCGATTTTGCGACCCGTCGCGCACGGGGCCTCTGGCCCTCCGGGGTTGCCAACCGGCGAGGGCGCGTCCTAGTACGCGGCGGTGGACCTCCGCAGCGTCCTCGCCGATCTGAGGGCCTCCTCCGACACCTTCGGCGCCCTGGTCCGCCGCCAGGCCGAGACGATTCCCGATCGCCTGGCGCTCGCGTTCGAGCACGAGTCGCTCACCTACGCCGCCTACAACCAGAAGGTGAACCACGTCGCGGGGGCGCTCCGGCGTGCGGGGGTCGTCAAGGGAACGCCGGTCGCGATCCTCTGCCTGAACAGCCCCCTCTTCCTCGCCACGCTCGGGGCCGTCGCCAAGCTCGGCGCCGTCGGCGCCCTGATCAACACACACGTCCGGGGGAGCGCGCTCACCAGCGTGCTCCGGGCTTCGGGGGCCGCCGTAGGCGTCTGCGACGGCGATGCCCTCGCCGGCCTCGACGCCGTGCGCGGAACGCACCCCGTCCGCTTCCTCGCCGACGCGGACACGGCCTCCCTCCCCGCCGACATGCGCCCCCTGCGCGACGTACTCACCCGCGCCGACGAGCCGGACCTCCCCGACCTCCGCGGCGGCGACGTCTTCCTCTACATCTACACCTCGGGCACGACCGGCTATCCGAAGCCCGCCATCATCCGCCACCTCCGCTTCACGATGGCCGGCCTCAGCCTGGCGCCGCTCCTCGGCGTCGAGCCGGGCGAGACGATCTACGCCCCTCTGCCCCTCTACCACGGCGAGAGCCTGTTCGTCGGCTTCGCTCCCGCCTTCCGCGTCGGCGGGACGTTCGCCTCGCGCCGGCGCTTCGCGGCGCACGCCTTCCTCGACGACGTCCGCCGCCACCGGGCGGTGGCCTTCGTCTACGTGGGCGAGCTCTGTCGCTATCTCCTCCGCCAGCCGGTCACGCCCCGCGACCGCGACCACCGGCTGCGCGTCGCCGCCGGGGCCGGCCTCCGGCCGGACATCTGGGTCCCCTTCCAGGAGCGCTTCGGCATCGCGCGGATCGTCGAGATGTACGGCGCGACGGAGGGCAACGTCGCGCTCCACAACGCCGATGGGCGGGTCGGATCCGTCGGCAAACCCCATCCGCTGCTGGAAGACAACGTGCGGCTTGCCCGCTTCGACCTCGCCCGTGGCGAGCTGGTGCGCGGCCCGGACGGCTTCTGCGTCCCCTGCGAGGCCGGCGAGCCGGGCGAGCTCCTCGGGCGCGTCGGCGGCGAGAGCTCGGCCGTCGACTACGACGGCTACACCGATCGCCAGGCGACGGAGGCGAAGCTCGTGCGGGATGCGTTCGCGGCGGGCGACGCCTGGTTCCGGACGGGCGACCTCCTGCGCCGCGACGCCGACGGCTACTACTACTTCGTCGACCGCCTCGGCGACACCTTCCGGTGGAAGGGCGAGAACGTCGCCACGCAGGAGGTCGCCGACCTGCTGAACACCGCCCCGGGCGTGAGCGAGACGAGCGTCTACGGCGTCGTCGTCCCGGGCACGGAGGGCCGCGCCGGCATGGCGGCGGTCGTGCTCCGCGAGGGGGAGGGTTTCGACGGAAGAGCCTTCTACGCGCACGGCGAGCGTCACCTCCCGGGCTACGCTCGCCCGGCCTTCGTGCGGCTCGTCCGCGAGATGGACGTGACCGGGACGCTCAAGCAGCGCAAGCTCGCGCTCGCGGCCGAGGGCTACGACCCGGCGCGCATCGCCGATCCGCTCTTCGTGCGCGACGACACGGCACGCACCTACCTCCCGTTCACGCGGGCGCTCCTCGACGAGGTCGCGACGGGCCGGCGGCGTCTCTGAGCGCCTTCGCGGATCGCCCGACCGGGCGTCGCGGGGCCGCTCCTCCCCCTGCTCGTTTTTTGTGCCGTCGCTCAGAGAACGAGCAGCCGGGCCGCCCGCGAAGCCACGGGCTCGCGCCGGCCCGGGACCCCACCGTGCATCCCGCCATGGCACGTCGGTTGCTCCCTCCTTCCCCGGGGAAAGGAGGGCTTATGCCTCAGGAAGCTCCGTCCGTTAAGCCGACGCTCGGGCTCACCGGCGTCACCGTGAACGCCATGGCGCTGATCGCGCCGGGCGCGTTCCTCTGGATCACCTATCAGCTCCAGGCCGCGGCCGCGGCGCCCGATGGCAGCTCGGTGGGGAGCGACATCTGGGCGGGGATCGGCTTCGCGCTGATCCTCGCGTTCCTCACCGCGATTTCGTATGCACAGCTCGCGCGCATCTATCCCGAGGCAGGCTTCGGCAGCTGCTACTACTTCGCCGAGAAGGCCTTCCTCGACCGTGAGAACAAGAAGCACCATCGCTGGGCCCGGCTCGCGAAGATCGTGACCGGCTGGGCGGCGCACCTCTTCTACTGGGTCTATCCCGGCGTCATGGTCGCCATGATGGCCACGTTGGTCGGCTACGTGTACGGCCAGCTGACGGGCGGCACGATGTCGGTCACGTCGATGATCATCTTCTCGGCGTTCTTCGCGGCCCTCACGGGGTACATCGCCTTCCGCGGGGTGACCGGCTCGACCTTCACATCCCTGATGATCAACGTCATCCAGCTGAGCACGCTCGTCCTCTTCAGCGTGCTCGCCATCTACTACCGCGTGGCCAATCCCGAGCACGCCACGCAGTGGACGTTCTCCGGGGGGTGGGACGTCATCCGGCCGCACTCCGTCCAAGGCGTACTCATCCAGTCGACGATCGCCATCCTGATCCTGGTCGGCTTCGAGAGCTGCACCGCGTTCGCCGCCGAGACCGTGGACCCCCACCGCAACATCCCGCGGGCGGTGATCCTCTCGCTCGTCATCCAGGGCCTGATTGCCTACCTGTTCGAGTACTTCGCCGCCGGCTTCATGGTGAGCGAGAAGCTGGCCGGCACCGACAGTACCGGGGCGGCGGTGACCGGCATGGCCGCGGCGGCAGCCTCGAGCGCCCCGATCGGCGACATGGCGATCCGGGTCGGCGACGCCGTGCTCGGCGGCATCGGCTTCGGCCTCATGATCTCGATCGCCATCACGGTCGGCCTCGCGATCCTCGGGACCACCCTCAGCTGCCTGAACACGGCCGTGCGCGTCAGCTATGCGATGGCCCAGGACCAGGAGATGCCCGAGGTCCTCGGCGCGCTGCACGGCCGCTTCGCCACCCCGCACCGGGCGATCTGGGTGCTGGTGGTGGTCTCGACCCTGATCGCGGCGGTCGGCGTGCAGTCGGTGGTGGGGCTCACGGGCATCGGCCTCGCGTCGAACTTCGGCACCTTCGTCCTCTACGGGCTCACCTGCATGTGGTGTATCGTCGCCTTCTCGGGACGAGAGGACTTCAGCGTGCTGAAGCACCTCATCGTTCCAGGGGTCGGGCTGATCATGAACGTCGCCATGCTGGGCGCGATCCTCTACCTCTACGTGATCGGCAACGCCGACTCGCAGCACGAGGCCTACATCTGCCTCGGGATCGCCGGCGCCTGGGCAGTGGTGAGCGGGCTGTACGTGGCGATCAGCAGCATGCGGAGCGGGCGCAAGCTGATCCCCGCGACACGGACGGTGGCGTAGCTTCTTCTGACATCTCGCAGCAGGTTCGGGCCGGCGGCGCGGTGCCGCCGGCCCGTGCCGTCATGCCGGAGATCGACTTCTTCCAGCTGACCGACGTCGGCTGCGTCCGCGCCGAGAACGAGGACGCGGTCGGCCACTGGCCGCACGAGGACGGCCTCGTCTTCGCGGTGGCCGACGGCATCGGCGGCCATGCCGGCGGCCAGATCGCGAGCAGCCTCGCCCTCGAGGTGCTGGCGCGCGAGATGGACCGCGCCCCCGGCAGCTGGCCGGTGGCGAAGCGCCTCAGGCGTGCCGTCCAGGAGGCCAACCTCGAGATCTACACCAAGGGCATCACGGTCCCCGAGCTCCGCCGCATGGGGACGACGCTCACGACGAGCGCCGTGGTGGGCGGCATGCTGGTGGCCGCGCACGTCGGCGATTGCCGGCTCTTCCTCTTCCGCGACCGCAAGCTGACGCAGCTCACCAAGGACCACACCTGGGTCGGGGAGCAGGTGCAGTACGGCATCCTCTCGCCCGAGGAGGCGCGCACGCACCCCCGCCGTCACGTGGTGACGCGCTCCCTCGGCCAGGAGCTGATCGTCGGCATCGACGTCCTCAGCCTGGACGTCAAGCCGGGCGACGTGCTCCTGCAGTGCAGCGACGGCGTGCACGGGCCGATCGGCGAGGCCGAGCTCGGCGAGCTGCTCGCGGCGCATCCCCCCGAGGCCGCCTGCCGCGCGCTCGTGCGACGGGCGCGCGAGGAGGGTGGCGAGGACAACCTGAGCGCGCAGATCGCCGCCATCATCGACTGTCCGGCCCCCGCCGCCCGTCCCTGGTGGCGGTTCGGGCGTTGAGCGTCTGCGCGTTGCGGGCCGCTTGCCGGCGGGACCCGCCGACCGCTAAGGTCGCGGGCCGATGGGAGACCTCGCCCCCGGCGAGACCGTCGACCAGTACCAGCTCCTCGACGTGATCGCGCGCAGCGGCATGGCCACCATCTTCCGGGCGCGCGACCTCGAGAACGGGCACCCGGTCGCGCTCAAGGTGCCGCACCTCCAGTACGCGAGCGACCTCGTCTTCCACGAGCGCTTCCGCCGTGAGGAGGAGATCGGGCAGCGCCTGGATCATCCCGCCGTCATCAAGGTCTTCCGCCCGCGCCAGAAGAGCCGGCTCTACCTGGCGATGGAGTACGTCGCGGGGGAGCTGCTCCGCGACCGCCTGCGGCGCGAGCGCCGCCTCCCCGTGCCGGCCGCGGTCGAGCTCGCGGTCCAGATCGCCGACGCGCTCGTCTACCTGCACGATCATGGCGTCATCCACCGCGACCTCAAGCCCGAGAACATCATGGTCACGCCGGACGGCCGCGTGAAGCTCGTCGACTTCGGCATCGCGCTCGACACGACGCTCAGGAAGATGACGTGGGCGGGCCTATCCCAGACGGTCGGCACCCCGGACTACATGGCCCCCGAGCAGGTGAAGGGGAAGCGCGGCGACGCGCGCAGCGACCTCTACGCCCTGGGCGTCATCCTGTACGAGATGCTGACCGGCGAGATGCCGTTCCAGGGCGACAACGTCTACGCGGCGATGCGTGCCAAGCTGCACGACGACCCGACGCCGCCGCGCCGCCTGCGTCCCGAGATCTCGCCGGCCCTCGAGGAGATCATCCTGCACGCGCTCGAGCGCGACCCGCGGGACCGTCCCGAGAGCGCGCTCGAGCTGCGCGAGGCGCTCGCCCACCCCGAGAGCGTGGTCATCACCGGTCGCGCGGCCCGCCAGCGCCCGAAGCCAACGATGCCACGCTGGCTCCGGACGCTGCTCGCCGTCGCGGGCGCGGTCGCCGCCTACGGCCTCCTCGTCTGGGCGCTGTCGCGCGCCGGATAGGAGCGCGACCCAAGACTTCTTGGGTCGCGACCCGGACGCGAGGGTGTTCCGTCGGGATCACGCCCGACTGTCCTGCCGCGGCTGGCGAAGCCAGCGCGGCAGAACGGACACGCGCCGTTCCAGAGGTCTCGCAGCGCTCAGGTTCATCGGTTGGCGATGGGCCAGTCTGCGCAGCCGTGGAACCGCGCGCGTTCGTCTGCCGCGCTGGCTTCGCCAGCCGCGGCACGGCGGTCGCGCGTGACGCGAGCGCCACATGCTCGCGTCCGTGCCCGCGACCCAAGAAGTCTTGGGTCGCGCTCAGGCGAGCGGGTGTTTCGCCAGGAAGCGGAGGATCCGCTCCGTGCAGGGCTTCGGGGTCTCGAGGAAGAGCGCGTGCCCGGTGGCGGGCACGAGCATCACCTCCCCGCCCGGCAGGGCCGCGGCGAGCGCCCGCGAGTAGCGTGGCGGCGTCAGGATGTCGTCCTCGCCGACCAGCACGAGCGCCGGGGTGCGGAGCAGCGGCACGACGTCGAGCGCGTCGTGCGCGAGACAGGCGTCGATCTGCCGCTGGTAGGCCGGCACCGACTTGAGGAGCCCGCGCTCGGCGAGCGCCGCCTGCCAGGCACGCACCTCGGGCGACGGGTGCTGGAAGAACCGGTAGGTGAACGCCCACGGCGTCTGCGCGCGGAAGAGCGCTTCGGCCGAGAGCCGCTCGGCCATGAGCCGCCAGCTCTCCAGGATGGTGGCGAGGAACGGGTCGGTCCGTCCCCACGTGCCGAGGAGCACGAGCGTCGCGACGCGGGTGGGCGCCTGCAGCGCCAGGCGCTGCGCGATCGCCCCGCCCATGGAGGCGCCGACGACGTGGAAGCGCTCGATCCCGAGCGCGTCCATGACGGCGAGGGCGTCGCTCGCCATGTCGTCGAGCGTGTAGGGGCCGGACGCCTGGTCGCTCGCACCGGCGTCGCGGTTGTCCGGGAGGACGAGACGGTAGCGCGCGAGGTCCGGCCGCACGAGGTCCCAGGCATGATGCTCGCCGCCGAGGCCCATCAGCATGAGCACGGGCTCGCCCGTGCCGGCCGTGTCGTAGAAGAGCTCGAGCTCGCCGGCGCGGACGCGGGGCATGGCGGCGGGCACTGTTGGCCGGGCCGCTGACGCAAGTCAACCGCCGCGCCTTGCGGCAGGCGGAAAGCTCGCGTACCACCGTGCCATGCACGAGAAGTTCACGCACATGACGCCCGCGCTGTACGGCTACCTGGTCGCGCACGCCCCGCCGCCCGACGCCGTGCTCCGCGACCTCGCCGAGGAGACGGCGGCGCTCGGACCGGTGAGCCTGATGCAGGTCGCGGTCGAGGAGGCGGCGTTCCTCGGCTGGCTTGCGCGCCTGATCGGCGCGCGCCGCGCCGTCGAGGTCGGCACCTTCACGGGCTACAGCGCCATCGCCATCGCGCGCGGGCTCGCGCCGGACGGCCGCCTCCTGTGCTGCGACGCGAGCGAGGAGTGGTCGGCGATCGCGCGGCGCTACTTCGCGCGCTCGGGCGTCGCCGAGCGCATCACCCTGAAGGTCGCGCCGGCCCTCGAGACGCTCCGCGCCCTGCCGCGGGCGCCGGAGATCGACCTCGCCTTCATCGACGCCGACAAGGAGAGCTACCAGGCCTACTACGAGGAGCTCCTGCCGCGCCTGCGGGCGAACGGCGTGCTGGTCTTCGACAACGTGCTCTGGATGGGCCGGGTGATCGACCCGGACGAGCGGTCGTCGTCGACGGAGGCGATCCGCGCGCTGAACGACGCCGTCGCCCGCGACGAGCGCGTCGAGGCCGTCATGCTGCCGGTCTCGGACGGGATCACCCTCGTCCGCAAGCGCTAGCCGGCTCGCGTCCGGGCTCTCGAGCACCGCGATTCCGTGAAACGAGTTTGACGGAACGCCCCGGGTGCCAGTATGTTCGCCCGCCTCGAAGGAGGGCCCCCCATGCGCTCGACCGCCTGCCCGGTCGTCCTCGGTCTCCTGCTCGCCGCAACGCCTGGCGGTGCCGCGGTGATCCGGGTGCATCGCGGTCACTCGATCCAGGCGGCCGTGGACGCCGCCAGTCCAGGCGACCACATCCTCGTCTACCCCGGCACCTATCACGAGGCAGGCACTCCCTGCCCGACCGACGCCGCCCATCGGTGCGCCGTCGTGGTGACGAAGGACAACGTCAAGCTGATCGCCCTGGCGCACAAGACGAAGCCCGTCATCGTGGAGAACCCCGGCGGCCAGGACCAGGGAATCGCGTTCGCCAAGAGCAGCGCCATGGGCCCCGGCTGTCTCACCGACGCCACGCAGCGCATCAAGGGCATCGGCCTCACGGGCTTCACGGTCAACGGCTTCAGTGGCGAGGGCGCCTTCATCTTCTGTGCCGACAACTGGCAGGTGCGCACCACGACCACCAACGACAACGGCGAGTACGGCATCTTCCCCTCGCACTGCGGCCGCGGCCGCGTCACCAGGAGCACGGCGACGGGCTCCAATGACACCGGCATCTACGTCGGGCAGTCGCATGACGTGCGGGTCGACCACAACCTCGCGACCGGCAACGTGAGCGGCTTCGAGATCGAGAACTCCTCCAACGTCCGCCTCGACCACAACGAGGCAACGGGCAACACCGGCGGCATCCTCTCCTTCACGCTGCCCGGCCTCGACGTCGCGCTCAACCACAACAACCGGATCGACCACAACCGCAGCCACGACAACAACAAGCCGAACACCTGTCTCGACCCCTCGGACGACGTCTGCCTCGTGCCGCGGGGCACCGGCATGTTGATCCTCGCGGCCGACACCAACGAGGTCGATCACAACGTCGTGACGGGCAACGGCACCGGCGGCATCGCGCTCGTCACCGGCTGCCTCGTCGCGAGCTGCGATCCGACTCCCCCGCCCGGCTACGATCCGAAGCCGGACGCCGATCGCTTCGAGCACAACACGGTCACCGGCAACGGCCTCGCCCCCGACCCGACCTACACCTCCCTGGCAGCTGACCTCATCGACGTCCCGGGCGCCAGCGATGCGGGCGAATGCTGGAAGGACAACACCTTCACGTCCCAGTTCCCGGGGCCGCCATTCGTCTTCCCGGCCTGCCCGTAACGGGAAGGCGCTTCAGCGTACGCTCGCCCGGAGCGCGCCCAGCACTTCCGGGTATTGCCAGCGATAGCCGAGCCGCTCGGCCGCGCGGGGCAGCACGCGCTGGCCGGTGAGCAGCATGTCGGCCATCTCACCCAGGGCGAGGCGAAGCACCACCCCCGGCACGGGAACCGTCGCGGGACGTACGAGCACGCGGCCGAGCGCCGCCACGAACTCGCGGTTGCGCACCGGCTGGGGGGCCGTCGCATTGACGGCGCCGCGATAGCCCTCGTTGGCCACCGCCTCGACGACGAGGCCGGTCAGGTCGCCGCGGTGGATCCACGACATCCATTGCTGCCCGCTCCCGAGCCGTCCGCCGACGAAGGCGCGGAACGGGGGCAGCATGCGGGCGAGGGCCCCCCCGTCGCCGGCGAGCACCATCCCGATGCGCAGGCGGACGACGCGCAGCCCGAGGGTCTCCGCCCGGGACGCCTCGTGCTCCCATGCCCGGCACACCTCGGCGAGAAAGCCGGTGCCGGGTCCGGCCGTCTCGTCCAGGAGCTCGTCGTCCCGCGCGCCGTAGTAGCCGACGGCCGACGCGCTGACCAGGACGCCCGGCCGCTGCGCAGCCGCTTCTGCGGCGTCGACGAGCGCGCGCGTCGCGTTCACGCGGCTCTGGAGGATCGCCTCCTTCCGCGCCGGTCCCCAGCGGCCGGCGATCGGCTCGCCGGCGAGGTTGACGAGGGCATCGGCGGCGCCGACGGCTTGGCCGACCGCGTCCCAACCGACGGCGGTGCCGGAGGCGTGGGCCGGGTCGCGGCTGACGATCGTTACCGTGTGCCCGGCGCCCCGGAGCGCGTGGCAGACCGCCTGGCCGATGAAGCCCGTGCCTCCGGTCACGAGGACGCGCACGCCTCCCTCCAGAGCTGCAGCATGACAAGCGCCCAGAGCTCGCGGCGGTTGTCGCGCCGGCCGGCGACGTGGGCGTCGAGGAGGGCGCGCACCGCCTCAGGACGGACGACTTGCGCGTCGAGCCGCGCGAGCGTCGCCCGCGCGAACGGCAGGAGGGGACCGGCGAGCCAGGCGGCGAGCGGCACCGTGAGCCCCCGCTTCACGCGTCGACGGATCGCGGCCGGCACCAGATCCGTGATCGCGCGCCTGAGCACACGCTTGCTCGACAGGCCATGGAGCTTCAGGGCGAGCGGCAGGCGGCACGCGAACTCGACGAGGTGGTGGTCCAGATACGGCGCGCGGCCCTCGAGCGAGGCGGCCATGGTGGCCCGGTCGAGCTTCGGGAGGAGGTCGTCGGCCAGGTACCCGGTGAGATCCAGCGCCAGAAGCGCATCGACCTCGGTGCGCGCCGGCGGCGTGTCGGGCTCGGGAGGCGCCACCAGGGGCCCGCCGGGCGCGGCGATCGCGGTGAGGAGCTCGGCGCCGACGCACCCGGTCCAGGCACGATGTCGCGCCGCCGCCGGTGCCTCGGCCGCCTCGAGGAAGCGGCGGAGCAGGTAGCGCAGGGTCGTGTTGCCGCGCGGCGCGCCGAGGAGGGGCGCCGCCGCCGCGAGGGCGCGGCGGAGGCCCGGCGACAGGCGGCGGAAGCCCGCGGAGAGGCGGCCGCCGAGATAGGTCGGGTAGCCCGCGAAGAGCTCGTCGCCACCCTCCCCCACGAGCACGACCTTCACCTCGCTGCGCGCGAAGCGTGCGAGCAGGAAGGTCGGCACGAGCGCCGGGTCGGCGAGCGGCTCGTCGAGGAGCGGGACCAGGCCACGGAGGCCTTCGAGGAAGAGCTCGGGGGTGATGGTGAGCGTCCGATGGCGCGTGCGGAGCGCACGGGCCGCCAGCGCCGCATGCTCGCGCTCGTCGAAGCCGGGGACGTCGAAGCCGAGGGCAAAGGTCGCGAGCTCGCCGTCCACCGCCGGCCGCGCGAGGGCGGCGATGGCGGTCGAGTCGAGCCCGCCCGAGAGGAAGATGCCGAGCGGCACGTCGCTCACCAGCGCGGCGCGGACCGCCCGCTCGAGGTGCGCGCGGAGCGTCTCGGCGGCGGCATCGAGGTCGAGCGCGAGCGCGGGCGCCGCCAGCAGCGGTGCCACCTCCCAGTAGCGGTCGACGGCGAGCCCCTCGCCCTCGAGCACGAGGCGCCCGCCGGGGGGCAGCTTCACGATCTCGCGGAAGGCGCTCGCCGGCGCCGGCACGTAGCCCGTGCGGAGGTAGAGCGCGAGCGCCGTCCAGTCGGGCGTGTCGGCGACCGCACCGCCGGCGAGGAGCGCCTTCGGCTCCGAGGCGAAGAAGAAGCCGTCGGGCGTCGCCGCGTAGTAGAGCGGCTTCTCGCCGAGGCGGTCGCGCGCCAGGACCAGGCGAGCGCGGCGCGCGTCCCACAGCGCCAGGCCGAACATCCCGTCGAGGAGCTGGACGAAGTCGAGCCCGTACTCCTCGTAGAGGTGCGGCAGCACCTCGGCATCGCTGCGGGTTCGGAAGCGATGGCCGCGAGCCTGGAGCGCGGAGCGCAGCGAAGCGCTGTTGTAAATCTCGCCGTTGCACACCGCGATGACGTCTCCCGCCTCGTTGCGGAGCGGCTGGGCGCCGCCCGCGACGTCGATGATGGCGAGCCGCCGGCAGCCGAGGGCGGCCTGGCCGCTGATCGCGGTCCCATCGCCGTCCGGGCCGCGGTGCGCGAGCGACGTCGCCATGCGCGGCAGGACCGCCTCGGCACGCGCGGCGCCGTCGCGCGCGACGAGCCCGTAGATGCCGCACACGGAGGGTCAGCCCTCGGCGCGGAGAAGGATGCTCCGCCGGTCGGCATAGACCGGCACCAGTCGGCGCGGGGTGAGCGTGGCCAGCCGCCGGAGGCTCAAGGCCGACGCCACGGTGTACAGCGGCCCGCCACGGTTGAGCGCCGCGACGGCCGCCCCTTCCGACACGATGACCCACGAGTGTCCTTCACGGCGCGCGACGACGTAGTTGCTGGTCATCTCGCTGCCGCGCTCGCTCGCCAGCACCACGGGGCGGCGGAGATAGAAGGGCAGGCCCGTCCGGAAGGTCTCGAAGCACATGACCGGCGCACCCGGCTCGATGCGCGCCGCCAGCGCCCGCGACGAGCGGGACTCGGCATACGGGCCGAGAGGCCCGAGGAGCGCCAGGCCCATCGCCGGAGCCAGCACCGCGCACGCCGCGACGGCGAGGGCCGGCCGTCGGCCGCCCACGACGAGCGTCAGGCCTCCCCAGACGAGGAGCAGGAGGCCCGCGGGGCCCAGCACCGCGGGCGTCACCGCGGCGAGCGTCCGGCTCTCGGGGAGCCACCGGACGAGCGCCGCCCCGGCCGCCGCCGCGCCCACGAGCGCGGCGAGCGCGGCGAACAGCCGGACGGTCGCCGTCACGCGCGCCCGGTCGGCGACGATACCCGCGGCGGCCAGGAGAGCGAGCGGCACGACCGCGGGCAGGACGTACGCCGGCCGCTTGGAAGCGCACGCCGTGAAGAAGAGGAGGATCGCCGCGGTGGTGCGCGCCAGGAAGGCGATCGCCGGCTGCGCCGCGCGGTCCGTCCGCCATCGTCGTGCCAGACCCGGCAGCCCGGCGACCAGGACGACCGCCCAGGCGCCGAGGCCCCACGCGAGCACTCCCGCGTAGTAGTAGACCGGTCCGCCGCGGTGGAAGCGGGCGACGGACGCGAAGCGGAGGAGCGTCTCGTCGACGAGCGCATAGCGGACGAAGCCGGGCTCCTCGCGCGCGATGGTGACGAGCCAGGGCGCGATGACGACCGCCGCGGCACCCACCGCGGCCAGCACCGCCGGCCGGGCCGGCCGCGCCGAGGCGGGCAACGCGCCCCGCCCTGCCCACCACGCAACCAGGGGCACCGCCAGGCCAACCGGCCCCTTGGTGAGCGTCGCGAGCCCCATGGCAAGCCCGGCGAGCGGGAGCCAGAGCCGGTCCCCACCGGCGAGACGCGCACGCAGCAGGCAGAAGAGCGCCGCGGTCACGAGGGCCGTGAACGGCATGTCGAAGATCGCGAGCCTCCCGAAGGCGATGACGAGCGGGGTGGACGCGACGATCAGCCCGGCCAGGAGCGCATGGCGCCGGCCGGGGAAGAGGAGCCGGCCGATGGCAAACGTGAGTGCGATGGTGGCGAGTGCCCCGACGGCCGCGGGCAGGCGGGCGGCGAGCTCCCCCGTGCCGAGCACCCGGAAGACGGCCGCCATCAGCCAGAAGAACAGCGCGGGCTTGTCGAGGTACGGCAGGCCGTTGAAGTGTGGGACGCTCCAGCGGCCGAGCGCGAGCATCTCCCGCGCCACCTCGGCATTGCGCGCCTCGTCGGGCTCGAGGAGCGGCCAGCGGCCGAGCCCCCAGAGGAAGGGCAGCGCCACGGCGATCACGAGCACCGCCGCGGCGAGCAGGCGGCCACGACGGGTACGCGCCAGCACCTGGGAGAGCTCCCTCGCGATCGGCACCAGCCGCCCGCGCGTCGTGTACTTCGAGAGCCCGGCGGTGCGCGGCCGGTGGCTGACCGGCTGCTGCACGACCCGCTCGCCGGCGAGATGAAAGAGCGCGGGGAGCCAGCGATGGGCACCCTCGAAGAGCGCACCCCGGGTGACGACGCGGTGGAGCGCATCGGCCCGGAAGACGCGCAGCGGGCACGCCAGGTCACGCAGGCGCGGCGCCAGGAAGAGCCTCCGCGCGGCGTTCGCGAGCGCCGACGCGAGCTTGCGAGCCGGCGGATCCCGGCGCCCCGCGCGCACGCCGCACGCGAGCGCCGCCCCGTCGAGCGCCACGAGCAGCGCCGGCAGATCGGCGGGCGCGCACTGCAGGTCAGCGTCCAGCGTCGCGACCATCGCGCCGCGCGCCGCCTCGAAGCCGGCCCGCAGCGCGGCGGTCTGGCCGCTGCGTCGCGCGAGTCGTAGCGGACGGAGCCGCGGCTCGGCGGCCGCCAGGCGCGCGAGGTTCGCCGGGCTCTCGTCGTTCGACCCGTCGTCGACCACGATCAGCTCCCAAACGAGCCTGGTGGGCTCGAGCGCCGCGCGCACCTCGTCCACCAAGCGGTCGAGGTTCGCCGCCTCGTCGTGCGCGGGCACGACGACGCTGAGCGTAACGCCCGGCGTCATGCGGGCTTTCTTGCCGATCGAAGGGAGCAGGTCAAGTGCACGCCGGTGCGGGCTGCGGCCTGCAACCGTAACTTCACCCGCCCGGCGGCCGGCTCGCTCCCCGCCTCAGCGGGCGAGGCCGAGGCCCTGGAGGAACGTCCGTACCGCGCACAGCGCCCTCCCGCGGCGGAACTGCGCCAGGTGGCCGCCCGGGTACCAGTGGATCTCCGGGCGTTCCCAGTGGTGCCAGAGCGCGTGGGCGTGCGCGGGCGGGCAGATGCGGTCGCCGAGCGCCCCCACCACGAAGCGCCGCTCGCGCGGCACGAGCGAGGGGCGGAGCAACGGCGCGTGCACCTGCCAGAGTTCGCGGAAGAACGTCAACGTGATGCCGTGTGCCTCCACCTCCTGACGGCGGCAGCGATGGATCGGCTCCCCCCAGACGAGGTCGGTGAGCGAGGCGACGGGGATCATCGCGATCGCGAAGGCCAGGCGAGGCTCGACGGCGGCGAGCAGTGCCGCGGCGTAGGCGCCGAGGCTCATCCCGAAGGCACCGATCGGCCCGCACCCGGCCTGTTGCAGGTGCCGCAAGAGGGCGCGCACCTCGAACACCGTCTGCGCGAAGGCCTCGTTCGTGCGCGCGAGGTTCCGCGCGAAGAAGGCCTCGCCCGACTTGCGAGCGCCGCGCGGCTTCCGCCGGCCGTGGAAGGGCAGCGTGAAGAGCAGAACGTCGAGCCCGGCCTCGTAGAGGGCGCGCACGCCGAACGCCAGCCGGTCGATGCGCGGATCGCCGCTCGCGTAGCCGTGCAGGCAAACGACGGCCGGCGCCTCGCGACCCGCATGGCGCCACCAGCGCGCCTGGGCCAGCTGGTTCTCCCCGAAGCCGGCGAAGTCCGCGCGGGCCGCCGGATAGACCGGCGTGAAGCCGCTCGCGAACGCCAGATCGAGGCATCGCCCGCCGTCCGGCAGCCCGCGGAGCGTCCGCTCGGCCACGCCTTCGGGCGCGGGAGGTTCCCGGAAGAACGAACCCGGGTCGGTCAGGAAGGTGGGGTCGCGGTAGAAGGCGTGCGCCCGGAGCATCTCGTCGCGGAGCGCCCGGTCGACGTCCGGCGCAGCGGCGTCGCCGCGCATCCAGATGCGCAGCATGAGCCGGTCGAACCGGGCGCCGACCCGGAGGAGCAGACGCTCGAGTGGCGAAACCGCCCTTGGTCGCAAGCTTCGCCGAAATGCCGCCACCTCCGCCAGCCGCTCGGACACGCCGGCCCGTCTATCACGGCCGCGCGCAGCTCACAAAGAAAAACCCGGGGTCAGAGCGTGTGCGTCGACAGGAACATCCGATTACGCGCCGCGGTGAGGAGCGCGAGGTTATTGCGCAGCATCGCCGCCCGGAAGCGCGGGAAGTCGTAAAAGAAGCGGCTGCGCCGGGCGGCCCGTGGGTCGAAGTAGAGCTTCAGGCCCTCCCACAGCATCGCGCGGGCGATCGCCGCGCTCGACAGGTGACGGGTGCGGACGTTGGCCACGTAGCCGTTGTAGCGCGAGAGGTCGTCGGGGTTCGTGACCAGCCCCTCGGCCACCAGTGCGGCGCGCATCTCCGTCCGCGGATACGGCGTCAGACATTGCACGATCGGGAAGTCGAGCCCGAGGCGCCGCGCGTAGCGGAAGGTGCGGGCGATTGCGGCCCGGTCGTCGTCCGGGTTGCCGACGATGAAGCCGCCGACCGCCTTGATGCCGTTCTCCTGCAGCAGGCGGACGGCGCGTGGCGTCTCGTCCTCCGTGCGTCCGCGCTTGGCGGCGATGTCGAGCGCCGCGACGTTGGCCGCCTCCGCGTTCTCGATGCCCATGAAGACGGTGTCGAAGCCGGCGCGCGCCATCGCGGGCGCGAGGGTCGGGTCCTTGGCGATGCCGTGCACCGAGGCCTGCACGATGTAGCGGAGGTGTGACAGCCCCGCTGCATGAATTTCCTCGCACAGCTCTTTGAAACGCGGCACGTCGATCGTGATGTTGTCGTCGACGAAGAAGACGCCGCCGACGCCCCGCCGGTCGAGCGCGCGCAGGTCCTCGATCACCCGCCGGATCGGGAAGCGGCGGAACGTCCGCCCGTACATCCGCCGGATCGAGCAGAACGTGCACGGCAGCGGGCAGCCGCGGCTCGTCTCGGCGACGTCGAAGGAGCGGTCGAAGTAGAAGGCACCGTCCCAGGCGCGCGCCTCGCGGCGAGGCAGCGGCACCGAGTCGAGCTCGAGCAGGGCGCCGTCGGGATTGTGGTGGTAGCCCGACCCGCTCCGCCACGAGAGCCCGGGAATCGACGCGAGGTCGAGCGTCCGCCCCGCGAGCCCGTCGACCAGCTGGCGGAACGCCAGCTCGCCCTCGCCGCGGACGATGAAGTCGAAGAGGTGCCCGTCGCGCGCGCCCACCTCGTCGGGGAGCACGGTCGCGTGGTAGCCGCCGAGGACGTGCAGCACGCCCGGCGCGACCGTGCGCACGGCCGCGGCCAGCGCACGCGCCGTCGCGTACTGGAACGACATCGCCGAGTAGCCCACGAGCTCGGGGGCGAAGGCCGCGACCTCCTCGAGCACGCGGCGGCGCACGCCTTTCGGGCGCAGGACGAGGTCGAGGATGCGGACCTCGTGCCCGGGCACCTGTGCCGCGATCGAGCAGAGCCCGAGGTTCGGGAACTTCATCACGCGGTCGAGGGAGGAGGCCGTGTCGGGCATCGCCACGAGCAGGATCCGCATGCGCCGTCCTATGGACGCGCCGTCCGGTC
>Ga0209156_10000083_pt1 | contig 65665 bp, 59 predicted proteins | sample GraSoiAngelo_124_FD_185881 | JGI IMG/M metagenome (GOLD analysis project Ga0209156, IMG submission 185881) | Grasslands soil microbial communities from the Angelo Coastal Reserve, California, USA - 14_0927_05_20cm (SPAdes) (version 2) | ecosystem: Environmental > Terrestrial > Soil > Grasslands... | reverse complement strand
AAAGCTCCACCTCGGCGCGGTACTTGGCGAGGGGGTGCCCGGAGATGAAGAAGCCCAGCACGGCCTTCTCCCGCGCCAGGCGATCGTGCTCGCTCCAGGGGGGAAGGTCGGGAAGTGGGGCCGGCGGTCCGGGGTCCGGGGTGTCCTGCCCCCCTCCGAACAGCGCATGCTGACCCGATTGCCGCTCCGCCTGGCGGGCCTGCGCCTCGGCAAATGCGTGGTCCAGGGCCGCGACGAGTTGCGCGCGGTGGCCCCCGAGGGAATCGCAGGCGCCGGAGTCGATCAGCGCCTCGATCACCCGCTTGTTGCAGAGCCGCAGGTCGATGCGCTCGCACAGGTCGACGAGCGTGCGGTACGGCTCCCCGGCCTGCCGCCCCGCGATGATCGACTCGATCGCGCTCCCGCCGACGTTCTTGATCGCGCCCAGCCCGAACCGGACCCGGCCCTCGCCGACCACGGTGAACTTGAACCCCGACTCGTTCACGTCGGGCGGCAGCACTTCGAGGCCGAGCTCTCGGGCCTCGTTGATGTACTGCACGACCTTGTCGCTGTTGCCGATTTCGGATGACAGCAGCGCCGACATGAATTCAGGGGCGTACCGCGTCTTGAGCCATGCCGTGCGGTACGACAGGACCGAGTACGCGACCGCGTGCGACTTGTTGAAGCCGTACCGGCCGAACGTCTCAATCTGGGCGGCGATGTCTTCGATCACGCGCAGCGGGTGCCCGCGCTCGACCGCGCGCGTGACGAAGCGGCCCAGCTCCTGCTGGATCAGCTCCTTGTCCTTCTTGCCGACCGCCTTGCGCAGCACGTCGGCTTCCGCGAGCGAGAATCCCGCGAGTACGTTCGCGATCCGCATCACCTGCTCTTGATAGGTGATCACGCCGTACGTCGGCTTGAGAATTTCTTCGAGCGCGGGGTGCGGGTAGCGCACCGGCTCGCGGCCGAGCTTGCGGTTGATGAACACGAGATGCATCCCCGTGTCGAGCGGCCCGGGCCGGAGCAGCGCGTTGGCCGCCACCAGGTCGTCGAACCGGTCGCACTGCATGTTGCGCAGGCAGTCGGTGGCGAGCGGGGACTCGAACTGGAACACGCCCGCCGTGCGGCCGGCGCGCAGCAGCCGGTACACCTCGGGGTCCGCGAGGTCGAGGGCCTCCATGTCGAGCGTCACGCCGTGTCGCGCGCGCACCATCTCTACCGCATCGTGGATCACGGTGAGGGTCTTCAAGCCCAGGATGTCGATCTTCAACATCCCCACCTGCTCGAGCCCCACCATATCGAACTGGGTGATGATCGCGTCCGCTTCCTGCGGGGCGAGGCACACGGGGACGTAGTCGGTGAGTGGGCCTGGGGCGATCACCACGCCCGCCGCGTGCACCGAGGCGTGGCGCGCCAGGCCCTCGATCCGGGTGCCCAAGTCGAGGATCTTGCGCACCCGCTCGTCCTGGCCCGCGGCCGCCCGCAGGTCCGGCACCTTCTCCGCCGCCTCGGCCAGCGTGAGCGCGTACCCGGGGCCGGAGGGGATGAGCTTGCTCAGGCGGTCCACGTCTCCCATCTCGAGACGCAGCGTGCGCGCCACGTCGCGGAACGCGGCCCGCGCCTTCATCGTCCCGAAGGTGATGATCTGTCCTACCGACTCCCGGCCGTAGCGGGACCGCATGTACTCGATCACTTCGCCGCGGCGCTCGAAGCAGAAGTCCAGGTCGATGTCCGGCATGGTGACGCGCTCGGGATTCAGGAACCGCTCGAACAGCAGGTCGAACTTGAGCGGATCGATGTCGGTGATGCCGAGCGCGAACGCGACGAGCGACCCGGCGGCCGATCCGCGCCCCGGGCCCACCGGAATGCCGCGCGCCCGCGCCGCCGTCGTGATGTCGGAGACGATCAGGAAGTAGCCGGCGTACCCGGTGTGTGAGATGACGCCCAGCTCGTAGGTGAGCCGCTCCTCGACCGCGGCCGGCAGCGGCTCGCCGTAGCGCGCCCGCGCCCCGGCCCGCGCCAGGTGCACCAGCAGGTCGTTGTCCGAGGCGAACTCGGGCGCGCGGGGGAACTGGGGCAGGAAGTACCGCTTCTCGAAGTCGAACTCGCACAACTCGGCCACGCGCGCGGTCTCGGCCACGACCTCGGGGTGCTCCGGGAACAGCCGCTGCATCTCGGCTTCGGATTTGACGTAGCTCTCCTGGCCGAAGAAGCGGAACCGGTTGGGATCGTCCAGATCCTTGCCGGTGCCGATCGCGAGCAGCACGTCGTGCGCCTCGGCGTCGTCCTTGCGCAGGTAGTGCGCGTCGTTGGTCGCGGCGACCGGCAGGCCCAGCTCCGCGGCCAGGCGGAACATGCCGGCCGCGACGACCCGCTCGTCCGGCAGCCCGTGGTCCTGCACCTCGAGCCAGAAGCCGTCGCGGCCGAACAGCTGCGCGAAGTACCGAGCGCTCGCCTTGGCGGACTCGTAATTCCCCTGGCGCAGGTACAGCGCGATCTCCCCCGAGAGGCACGCGGCCAGCCCGATCAGTCCCTCCCGGTGCTGCTCCAGCGCTTCCCGGTCGATCCGCGGCCGGCGGTAGAAGCCCTCGAGAAATCCGATCGAGGAGAGCTTGATCAGGTTCGAGTAACCGACCCGGTTCTTGGCGAGCAGCACGAGATGGGAGTAGCCCGCGGGCACGTCGACGGGCTTCTCGCGTTTGTGGCGGCTGCCGAACGCCAGATACGCTTCGAAGCCGAGGATCGGCCGGACGCCGCGGGCCTTGGCCTCGTTGTAGAACTGCCACGCCCCGTGCAGGTTGCCGTGGTCGGTGATCGCCAGCGAATCCATGCCCAGTGTCTGGATCCTGCCGAGCAGGTCGGGAATCCGGTTGGCGCCGTCGAGGAGGGAGTACTCGCTGTGGGTATGGAGGTGGACGAACGGCATGCCGCTACTGCGCTCGGGCGTCCAGCTCCTCGAGCACGCGGTCGAGGGGGAGTTGTCTCGCTTCGAGCAGCACTAAGAGATGATACAGCAGGTCGGCCGCCTCGCTCGCCAGACGCGCCCGATCCTCGCTGGTGGCGGCGACCACCGTCTCGACCGCCTCCTCGCCCACCTTCTGAGCGATCTTGGCCACCCCTTCGGCGAGCAGCCGCGCCGTGTACGAGCCGGCCGGCTTGTCGCGGGCGCGCTCGCCGACCGTGCGGGCGAGCCGCGTGAGGGTGCCGCCGGTCGGCTCGCCGAAACAGGTGGCCGCGCCCGTGTGACAGGCCGGCCCCTCCTGGCGCACGACGTACAGCACCGCGTCGCCGTCGCAATCCACGCGGACGTCTTCGACGGTCTGGGTGTGCCCGGAGGTCGCGCCTTTCTCCCACAACTCGCCGCGCGAGCGGCTGCGGTAGTGGGCCCGGCCGGTCGCGCGCGTCCGCTCCAGGGCCTCGCGGTCGGCGTAGGCCACCATCAGCACCTCACCGGCGAGCGCGCTCTGCGCGACGACGGGGACCAGTCCATCGTTCCCGAAGCGCACGGCCTCAATCCAATTGTTGGAGGGGGAGGACACCCGTTGAACCTATCGGCGCTCGCGCGCATTGTCAAAATCCCGGCGGCGCGAATATCTTTGCGGCCCATGAGCCGGATCGCGGGCTGGGCCGCGCTGGGTCTGATGATGGCGCTGCTGCATCGACTCACCGCGGGCAGGGCGGTGGAGGCGCGCGCGACGCTCGCCCTCGGGTTCCTGCTGCTCGTGGCGCTCGCGGGCGGCGACCTGGCGAAGCGCGTGCGCCTGCCGCGCATCACGGGCGCGCTGCTGATCGGCTTCGCGGCGGGCCCCGCCTGGCTCGGCCTGATCCGTCGCGACGAGGTGGACGCGCTCCAGCTCGTGGCGGACGCCGCCGTCGCGCTCATCGCGCTCGCCGCCGGATCGGAGCTCACGCTCATGTCGTTGCGTCCCGATCGAGCGGCGCTCGTGCGGCTCACGGCGGGTGCGATCGCGTTCCCGTTCGCGGTCGTGACGCTGGTGGCCTGGTCGGTGAGCCGCGGGCTGCCGATCGCCGCGCACCAGCCGTGGCTCGATCGTCTCAGCGTGGCCCTCGTGCTCGGTACCCTCGCCGCTGCCGCGTCGCCGGTGATCACCGTGGCCATGATCGACGAGCTCCGAGCACGCGGGCCGTTGGCGCGCTCACTGCTCGCCGTAACGGTGGCGCAGGACGTGGCGGTGCCGCTCCTGTTCGCGGCCGTGCTGCTCGTCTCCAAGACGCTCGTGAGCGCCGGGACGCTGCAGCTCACGGTAGCGGGCGTCGCCGCGCTCGAGCTCGCCGGGTCGGTGACCGTGGGCGTCGCGCTGGCCGTGCTGCTGGTGCAGTACGCCCGCCTGGTGCGAGGCCATGACGCCGCTTGGCTCGTAGCGGCCGTGTTCCTCGCGGCCGCAGCCGCCCGGCTGTTGCGCCTGGAGCCGCTGTTGATCGGCCTTGCCGCGGGGTTCTACCTCGAGAACTTTGCGCCGCGCGAGAGCGGGCGGCTGCGGCACGAGATGAACCGCGGCGCACCGGTCGTGTACATCATCTTCTTCGCCCTGGCGGGGGCGGGGCTCGAGCTCGGCATCCTGGCTCAGCTGTGGCCCTGGGTTCTGTTGCTGGCGGGGCTGCGCGTGCTCAGCCTGCGCTACGGCCTGCTGTGGGCCGGTCGCCATCCGGGCGTGACGCCGGTCCTTGCCCACACCGGGTGGCTTGGTCTTATATCGCAGGGCGGCACCGCGGTGGCGCTCGCGCAGCTCGCCCGGCGGGCGTTCCCTGAGTGGGGGGTCTCGCTCGAGACTCTCGCCGTGGCGATCATTGGTGTCCACGAGGTGGCCGGACCAATCTGCTTCCGCCAGGCGTTGCTTCGGGCCGGGGAAGTGATGCAAGGGGAGGGAACGCATGGCGGCGCAGCGGCTCTGGGTGGCGGGACTGTCGTGGCTTCTGGTGGGGTGTAAGGGAAGCGACGGTATCAGCCCGCCCCTGCCCCCCTGTACGTCCGGCACGCCGCTGGCCCTGGCCGTCGGCGTCCCGCAATCGGTGGATCCCGCCCCCGTCTCGGGGTGCATCGTCTTTCCTGCGAGCCCGTCCGCCACGGAGTACCTGCTGGTGCCGCAAGCGGCGACCGGCACGCCAAACGATATGCAAACCTTCAAGCTGGTCGGGAGCGCCCTGGCCCCGTCAGCGATGGCGTCGCTGGTCGCGGCACCGGGGCCCGCGCCGGCTGCGGCCGGTCCGGCCGAGCGGTTTCATCGGTTCCTGCGGCAGGCGGAGCGGAGTCGCGCCTATCCTGTGCCCGTCCAGCCGGCACGCCGCGGGGGGGGAGTGCAGCCCGCCGTGCAGGCGACCGCGCAGGCGTCTCCGCCGCCCCGGCGGCCGCTCACGCCCACAGACTCCGGCATGATCAACTCGTTCAAGGTGTGCGTGAATATCGCCTGCGACACCTTGAAGAGCGTCGACGCGGCGCTGATGAAGATCGGGCAGCACATCGCCCTGTACGTCGATACCGCCGCGCCCAAACCGGGCCTGACCCAGGTCGATCTGGACGCGCTGCGGGCCGTGTTCGACACGCGGCTCTACGAGATCGATACCACGGCGTTCGGCCGGGAATCGGACATCGATCACAACGGCGTGGTGATCGTGTTGATGACCAATCGCGTCAACGAGCTCGTGACAGCCACTGCTTGCTCGAACGGGTTCGTCGCCGGATACTTCTACGGCGCGGACATCGACCCCTACTGGGGGCCGCAGTACAACAACGGCGAAGTCTTCTATGCGCTCGTGGCCGACCCGCTCCCCGTGCTCAAGAGCTGCGCGCACACGGTCGCGGACGTCACGCGGCTGGTGCCGGTCACGTTCATCCACGAGTTCCAGCACATGATCAGCTACAATCATCACGTGCTGGAGCAACACGGCGACGCCGAGATCCTGTGGCTCAACGAGTCACTGTCGCACTATGCGGAGGAGCTGGGTGGTCGCAGCTTCCTCCCGGCGGACACCGCCACGTTCTGCAACTATGTGGTCGGTGACCTGCAAAACTCGGGCAAGTACTTGCAGTCGCCGCAGAGCCACTTCCTGGTGGACACATCCGGGATCGGGGATCTCGAGAACCGGGGTGCCTACTGGCTCTTCCTCCGCTACCTGATCGACCAGTACTCGGCGGATACTTCTTTCACGCAGCGCAGCGCCTTCACCCGGAAGCTCGACATGACGGGCCTCACGGGACAGCAGAACGTGGCGACGCAGACCGGGCAGTCGTTCCCGCTGCTGCTCGAACGCTGGGCGCTGGCGAACTGGGTCTCGGACCTTCCCAGCTTTGCCGCCCCATCCTACCTGCAATACAAGATGTGGCAGTTCCGGACCGACTATCCGCTGCTGCGCGGCAGGTGCCCAAATCCAACAACGGGGATGCCCCCGGATGCCCGTATCCCGGGCGCCTTCACGCTGGTGCCGGCCTCCGGGGCCGGGAGCACGGTGAGCTTGAGCGACACGCTGCGAGCGGGGTCGGGGCTGTACTTCCGCGCCCAGCAGCCCGCGGGCGCGGCGCAGTTCGGCCTGTTGTTCAGCAACGCGGCCGGCGGAGCGCTGCGCGGCTCGCTCGTCCCGCGGTTGAACATCATCAGAATCCAGTGAAGCGTCACGGAGAACCGTCGCGAAGAGACGTCGGGAAACGACGTCGCGGGACGACGTAGCCGTGGCTTACGATGTTTCGGGACGTTTTCTTGCGACGTTTCTCTGCAACGTTGTTTCGGTGACGTTCCTCGGCGCCCAGACCGGAAGCGGTGCCTGGTCGAGCCTCCCCGCCTCTACTCGCGCCGCGGGACTGGGGGGTGCGGGCGCGGCGCTCGTGGGGGACGCGGGCGCCGTCTTTGCGAACCCCGCCGGCATCGCTACCATTCGCCATCTGTCGGTCGAGGGCGGGTATCAGCACTTTTCCGACGGCAGCGCCGTCGCGTCGGGCGCCCTGGCCCTGCGGGCGGGGCGGCTCTCCTGGGGGTTCGGCGCGGCCGCGCGCGACACGACGGGGGCCCTGGTGCGCGCCACGGACCTGCTGGGCCTGACGTCGCTGGTGTTTCGGACGAGCCTGTTCGCTCTGGGTACGTCGGTTAAGTACGTTCGCGAAACCCTCTCGGGGACGACCGCGGACGCCTGGGCGGGTGACGTGGGGGTGGCGATCGCGGTGTTCGACCTGATGGCGTTCGGCGCGAGCGTCCAGAACATCGGTGGCGATCTGGGCGGCGGCGCGCGGCTGCCGCGTCGCACCCGCGCGGGTCTCACCATGAACTACGTCGATCCGCAGGGTGCGTATCGCCTGCTCACCACGCTGGAAGGCCAGTGGCCGTCCGGCGTGGGCGGCGGGGCTGCCGTCCTCGTCGCGGGCGTGGAGGGAGGCGTGGTGATGCGCGCCGTGGGAATCGTGGGGCGAGTCGGCTACACCGGTCACGCTCTGGCGACCGATCCCGCGCCCTTCTCCTGGGGCGCCGGCGTGGAGCTCGGGCGGCTGCACCTGGACTACGCGTACCGTGCCTCCGGTGGGAGCGGGAGGAACAGTACACACCGGATCGGGGTGCGATGGAGCCCCTGAGAGAGCGCGCGCGGCCGCGCTGGGGCCGCGTCGCGCGCCGCCTGCTGCGCTGGGTGTTGATCGGCGTGCCGGGGGTGCTCGCCCTGGCTCTGCTTGCGAGCGACGACGCGCGTTACCTCGCGCGGGCGGGCCTCGAGGAGGCCCGCATTCTCCTCAAGCGCCACGCGATCGCGCGCCTCGTCCGTGATCCGGCGACGCCGCCCGAGCTGCGCCAGCGCCTGCTGCTGGTGCTCGCGGCGCGGACCTACGCGGCCGACTCCCTCAAGTTACTCGTCGGCGACACCTATACCACGTACGTGGACGTGGGACGCGACACGCTGCTGCTGGTGCTGTCCGCCAGCCGGCGGGATCGGCTGCGCGAGTACACGTGGCGTTACCCGATCGTGGGTACGGTTCCGTACAAGGGGTTCTTCGCCTTCTCCCAGGCGCGCGGCAGCGCCGCGGACCTCGAGCGTCAGGGGTACGACACCTATCTGCGGCCTGCCGGGGCGTTCTCGACGCTCGGCTACTTCAGCGATCCGCTGCTCTCCACGATCCTGGGGCGCGACACGATGGAACTGGTGGCGACCGTGATTCACGAGCTCGCGCACAACACGCTCTATGTGAAGAGCCAGACGCCGTTCAACGAGAGCTTCGCCAGCTTCGTCGGGTACCGGGGCGCGGAGGCCTTCTTCCGTTCGCGGAGAGACTCGGCCGACGCGAAGCGCGCCGCCGCGCGGTGGCGCGACGAGCGCACCCTCGACGTACTCTGGGCGGAGCTGGCGCGGCGCCTCGACTCGGCGTACGCCCAGACGCTGTCCGGGCAAGAGCTCGAGCGGACGCGGGCGACCTTGTTCGGCTGGGCGCGGGCGCAACTCACCGGGGCCGTCGGGCAGTCGCTCGAGACATACGACTGGCGCTGGTTCGCCCGGGCGCCGCTCAACAACGCCGTCGTCATCGCCCAGCGGCTCTATCGGATGAATCTGAATCTGTTCGAGGAGATCTACGTCCACTCGGGCGCGAACCTGACCGAAACCATCCGCGCGATCCAGCTGCGGGTGTTCACGCAACCGGGGACGGATCCGTACCAGGCGCTGTACTCGAGGCCCGGGCTGCCGGCGGACGACTGAAATCGGCGGTCAAAGAACAAAGGCGGCGGTCCACAACAAAGGCGGCGGTCGGGCGGTCAATTGGTTCAGCGCGCGGATAATGGATACCGGGGCGCGCTATCGAACCGGCGACATTACCGCGTCATGATGCCCTACGAGCGCTTTCGAGCATGGCAGGCGTGCGACCAGCTCGTGCTCGCCGTCTATCGTGCGACCACCGGATTTCCGCGACACGAGTTGTATGGCCTTACCTCACAAGCGCGGCGGGCGGCGTTCAGTGCGGCCGCGAACATTGTGGAAGGATCCGCGAAGCACGGTCGACGCGAGTTTCGGCGCTATCTGGACATCGCGCTGGGATCGCTCGCTGAGCTGTCGTATACGTTGCAGCTGTCCCGGAAGCTCGGGCTCTTGTCGGATGCCCAATGGCGCGAGCTGGATCGGCTGCGCGGCAACGCCAACCGTTTGACGTGGGCGCTTTACGAGGCGGTGCGCGGGAAGCATATCGCTACGGCCCCCCGGACCGCCGCACCTTCCGTTTGACCGCCCGACCGCCGCCTTTTCTTGTTGACCGCCCGACCGCCGCCTTTGCCTCTTGACCGCCGCCGTCTCAGTTCCCTCGGAGCCTCTCTGCCTCAGCGACCCTTTGCAGGGCTATCGCATACGCCGCCGTCCGGAACGTCACGCCCTTCTGCTTCGCCAGGTCCCGCACGCCCGCGTATGCCTTGGTGATCGTGGCGTGGAGCTCGCGGTTCACCTGCTCGTGCGTCCAGCGATATTGCTGCAGGTTCTGTGACCATTCGTAGTAGCTGACGGTCACGCCGCCCGCGTTCGCGAGGAAGTCCGGAATCACCGCGATGCCGCGCTCCGCGAGGATCAGGTCCGCCGTCGGCGTGGTCGGCTCGTTCGCGCCCTCCACCACTACCCGGCAGTCGACGCTACGCGCGTTGGTTTCCCGCGTGATCACGCCGCCCAGCGCGGCGGGCACGAGCCAGTCGCACGGAATCGTCCACAGCGCGGCGTTGCTGATCGCCTGGCCCCCGGGAAACTCCGACACCGGCCGGCGCGCGGCGCTGTGCGCGAGCAGCGCGGGGACGTCGAGCCCGTGCTCGTTCGCGATGCCGCCGTTCACGTCCGCGACGGCGACGACCTTGGCCCCCGCCTCAGCGGCGACGAGCCGCGCCAGGTGCCCGCCGACGTTGCCGAACCCCTGGATCACGACGCGGCTCCCTTTGAGCGGGATCCCGAAATCCCGGGCGTACTCCGTCATCACGTACATCACGCCCCGCCCGGTCGCCTCTTCGCGCCCGAGCGACCCGCCGAGCGAGACCGGCTTGCCGGTCACGGCGGCCGGCGTGTAGCCGTGACGACTGGAGTACTCGTCCAGGATCCAGGCCATGACCTGCGCGTTGGTGTTCACGTCCGGCGCGGGGATGTCGCGGTAGGGCCCCAGCATGATGGAGATGCGCTGGGTGAAGCGCCGGGTGAGGCGCTCGAGCTCGAGCTTGGAGAGCTTCTTTGGGTCGACGGTGACGCCGCCCTTCGCGCCGCCGAACGGGATGTCCATGAGCGCGGTCTTCCACGTCATGATCGTGGCCAGCCCGAGCACCTCGTCGTGGTCGGCGTCGGGGTGGTAGCGAATCCCCCCTTTGCAGGGGCCGCGCGCGCCGTTGTGCTGGATGCGGTAGCCGGTGAACACCTCGATGCGGCCGTCGTCCATCCGCACCGGGACCTCGACCTGCACCTCGCGGAACGGAGACATGAGAATGCGGCGCATGTAGTCTTCGAGGCTGATGAGATCGGCGGCGCGGTCGAACTGGCTCGCGACGATGGCTTTCCCCGACATCGCGGTGCGGGGCGTGGCCGGAGCAGTCACGGGACCTCCGATCAGGGCTTGAGGCGGCGGCCGGCGAGGCGGGCGGCCGGGTGCTGCGCCTCCGACAGGGCGTGGGCGACGTTGATGCGCCGCGCGCGGCGCCGCCCGGCGTCGGAGAGCACGCCGATCACGTCCGCCGCGCCCGGCGCCGCCGCGGTGTCGTCGGCGGCGTGCTCGAGCACGAACACCAGCCCGGTGCCGTCCCGGGCCACGGCGGCTTGCAGCGCGCTCCAGGCGGCGTCGCCGGACAGCGCGCGTTGCGCCACGACCAGCGGCACCGCCGCCGCGTCGAACCCGGCTCGGCCGACCAACGGCGCCCCGAGCCCGTCCGCGAGCGCCTGCCAGGCGGGCAGCGCGGGACCCAGCGTCACCACCTGGCCGAACCGCCAGCGGGAGTCGCGCGCCAAGTCCAGAAAGGCGGTGACGAGCGCTGCGTCGTCCGGCACGTCGGCGCCCGAGTCCGGGGCCAGCACGACCGTGCCGGTCTCGGCGAACCAGCGCTCGGCGGGTGAGAGGTCGTCCGGCCGGCGCGGCGCGTAGAAGGCGTAGCGCCGGGTGATGGCGATTTCCCGCTCCGCCCCCAGGCGCTGCTCGGTATGCTCTGCCGCCTGGGCCGCGCCCTCGTAGGCCACCTCCGCCGCCTGGTAGCGCCCCGCGTCGCGCAGGATGCGCCCCCGCAGCCGCAGCGTCTCCGTATGCGGCTCGAGCGCGAAGGCACGGTCGAGCGCCAGCAGCGCCCGGTTGCGGTCGCCCAGCCGGAACGCGGCGTACCCCAGCTCGTGCCAGGCGAGCGCCAGGTCCGGGTCGGACTCGATCGCCTGCTCGAGGGCGCCGAGCGCTTCGCGATAGCGCTCCAGCTCGATCAGCGCCGCACCCTTCAGCGTGAGCGGGAACGCCGCGTCCCCGAACTGCGCGCGTGCCCCCTCGGCGAGGTGGAGCGCCTCCTCGCGCCGCCCGTGGCTGCGGAGCAGCTCGAAGCACTCGGCCCAGCATGGCTTGAGATCGGGGTGCGCGGCCAGCACGTCGCGATAGGCCTTTTCCGCGTCACCGACCCGTCCCTCCCGCGCCAGGTAGCGAGCGCGGGCCATCACCCGCTCGCTCGGCGCGTCCGGAAACAGCTCGTACGACGCGGTCGTCCACATGGCGAGGACGAATATACGGCCAGTCGGGTAGACGGCTAGGCGGTCAGTCAGCGACCCGCCTATCCGTCTACCCGTCTGCCCGTCTAGATTCTGCACGCCATGGAAACGGATCGACTGCTCCGCGAGCTGACGGACTTCTTGCGCATCCCGTCGGTTTCGACGCTGCCCGCGCACAACGCCGACTGCCGCGCGGCGGCGGAGTGGGTCGCGGGCGAGTTGCGCCGACTCGGCTGCCGGGAGGTGCAGTTCCTCGCGAGCGGCACGCATCCCGTCGTGTGGGGCGTCGGACCCGACGTGCCGGGCGCGCCGACGCTGCTGCTGTACGGCCACTACGACGTCCAGCCGCCCGATCCGCTGGCCGAGTGGACCACGCCGCCGTTCGAGCCGACGGTGCGCGACGGCAAACTGTTCGCCCGCGGCTCGGCCGACGACAAGGGGCAGGTGTTCTGCCTCCTCAAGGCGATCGAGGCGACGGGTCGACCGCCCGTCAACTTGCGCTTCTTGATCGAAGGCGAGGAGGAGCACGGCAGCCGCGTGCTGTTCGAGCTGTTGCGCCGCGAGCCCGAGCGCACCCGCGCCGACGTCGTCCTGATCGCCGACATGTCCTACGTCGCCCCCAGGTGGCCGGCGGTGTACACCACGCTGCGCGGCCTGTGTTATGCGGAGATCACGGTGCGCACCGCCAAGTCGGATCTCCACTCCGGTGAATTCGGCGGCGCCGCGCCCAACGCGCACGAAGAGCTGGTGCGGTTGCTCGCCCGGCTCAAGACCCCGGACGGCAAGATCCACGTGCCCGGTCTCTACGCCGCCGTGCGGCGACCCAGCAAGGCGGAGCTCGCGACCTGGAAGAGCCTCCCGTTCAAGGAGGCCGAGTTCCTGAAGCACCGGGTGCAGGCGCGCGCCCTGACGGGGCTCAAAGCGTATTCCGTGCTCGAGCGCTTGTGGGCGCTCCCGACCTTCGAGATCCACGGCATCCTGGGGGGGTTCACCGGCGATGGGGCGAAGACGGTGATCCCGGCGGAGGCGAAAGCGAAGGTGAGCCTGCGTCTCGTGCCCGACCAAAAGCTCAAGGTGGTGGAGCGCCAGCTCACGGCCGCCGTCAAGCGGCTGGCGCCCAAGTACGTGCAGGCGAGCATCGAGTTTCTGCACGGCGCCGACCCCGCGACCGTCAAGGTCACCCACCCGTCGTTCAAGCTGCTCGATCAGGCGTTCCGGGAGGTGGTGGGGCGGGGCACGGTGCCCGCCCGGGCGGGGGGCTCGATCCCGGTGGTCCCGGCGCTGGGCCGGAGCGGGGCGCCCGTCATCCTCACCGGCATCGGCTTGCCCGACGACCGGCTGCACGCGCCCAACGAAAAGCTCGACTTGAAACAGTTGTGGGACGGCATTCGCGTCTTCCGCAGATTCTACGAGCTTCTGGGTACGAAGGGCATATAACGAAGAACGTCACGGAAGGACGTCACGAAAGAGACGTCGCGGAGAACCGTCGTAATACGGTTTCCCGTGACGAATATCCGTGACGCTCTTTCGTGACGGGGTTTAGCTTTCGCCCATGAGCGACCGCGCCGCCGCTGCGAAGGAGAGAATCCCGCCTGGACAAGTCGCCACGACGAAGTGGCCCGTGCTGCACTACGGGAACGTCCCGCGGGTGGATACCACGACCTGGACGTTCCGAGTGTCGGGGCTCGTCGAGCGCCCGTTCGCGCTGACCTACGACGAGCTTCTGGCGTTACCGCGCAAGACTGTCGTGTGTGACATTCATTGCGTCACGCGCTGGAGTCGCCTCGGAAATACGTTCGAGGGCGTCCCGGTCCAGGCGCTTCTGGCGCGGGCAGGCGTGCAGCCGGCGGCGAAGTTCTGTCTGGTGCTCGCCGAGCAGGGATTTACGACGAACCTGCCCCTCGCGGACTTAGACCGGCCCGAGAACCTGATCGCCTTCCGGTGGAGCGGTGAGTGGTTGACCCCGGAGCACGGTTGGCCGGCGCGGCTGCTCGTGCCGCATCTCTATTTCTGGAAGAGCGCGAAGTGGGTGCGTGGGTTCGAGCTGCTGGAGGAAGACCTGCCGGGATTCTGGGAGCAGAACGGATATCACATGCGGGGGGATCCGTGGACGGAGGAGCGCTACGGCGGCCGGGGCCTGACACAACATGAGATCAACAAGTTTCGGAACGCGAGCAAGACCATTCTGGGCTAGCAGACGTCAGAGTAACGTCGAACGCCCTTTCGAACCCACGGATGACTGCGGCTACTGTCTCATCAAAGAGATCCCTTTCCCGTTTCACGTTTCCCGTTTCCCGTTCCACGGAAGTCATGACCACCCCCGCAATCCCGCACGGCACGATGCGGTCGAACTGTGAGAGATCCGTCGTGACGTTCAACGCAAACCCGTGCGACGTGACCCACTGCTTCACGTGCACGCCGATGCTGGCGATCTTGCGGCTGCCTCGGCTGGTCCAGACGCCGGTGTAGCCCGGCTTCCGCTCGGTTGGGATGTCGAGCCGGGCGAGCGCGTCGATCAGGGCCTGCTCGAGCGTGCGCAGGTACCAATGCAGGTCGCGGCGGTAGCCGCCCAGGTCCAGGATGGGATAGCCGACGAGCTGCCCCGGGCCGTGGAAGGTGACATCGCCGCCGCGCTCGACCTCGAACACAGGCAGGTCGTGCGGCTCGAGCAGGTGGCCCGCGCGCGCGGTGCGGCCCAGCGTCACGACCGGCGGGTGCTGGAGCAGCAGGAGCACGTCCCGCTCGAGCCGCCCCGCGATGCGCGCCTCGGCGAGCGACCGCTGCCACTCGAGCGCCTCGCCGTACGGCACCAGGCCGGCCTCGATCACGTCGATGCTGCGGTCAGTCACTCGGCATCCCTCAACGCATCGTCCCGGCTTCCTCGCACGGCCCACGCGCTGGCCGCGCCGCCCAGCCCGAAGCAGGCGAGCCCCCACACCGCGAGACCGGCGACGCCGAGCAGGTGGTCGATCGGCCAGGCGATGAAGCCGAGCAGCAGCGCGCCGACGCACGCCAGGACGGCGATCACGCCGCGCTGCCACAGGTTGTCGAGGCGGCGGCTGCGGCGCCAGCCGAACGTCGCGCCGACCGCGATGCCGGCGAGCGTGCCCGCCAGGACCGGGTCGGCCGCGCTCTCCTGATAGTGTGACGCGCTGACGTGGTGCTCCAGCGTGCGCACGATGACGAGCGCGGCCACGATGGTCCCGCCGCCGAGTCCCGCGCCGCACGCCAGCGCGCCCAGCCCGATCGCCAGCGGGTCTTTCACATGTCCACCACTCGGCCCAGCGAATCGAGCGCCGCCTGCGCCACGGCCTCGGACATCGTCGGGTGCGCGTGAATCGCCAGCTCGACCTCTTCCACGGTGTATTCATTCTCCCGCGCCACCGCCAGCTCGTGGATGATCTCGGACGCATGCCCGCCCACGATGTGGGCGCCCAGGATCTCGCCGTACTGCTTGTCGCGCAGGATCTTCACGAACCCCTCGGTCTCGCCCGTGCCACGCGCCCGCCCGTTCGCCGAGAACGGGAACCGGCCGGCCACGTACTGGAGCTTCCGTTCCTTGCACTGGTCCTCGGTGAGCCCGATACTGGCCACCTCGGGGTGGCAGTACGTCACGCTGGGCACGTTATCGTACCTGATGGTGTGCGGTTTCTTGCCCGCGATGAGCTCGCTGGCCGTCACGCCCTCCCGCATTCCCTTGTGGGCCAGCATCGGCGGCCCGGCGACGTCGCCGATGGCGTAATACCCCGGCGCGGTGGTCTGCAGGCCCGGATCGACTTTGATGAAGCCCCGCTCGGTCACCTGGACGCCGCACTCCGCCAGGCCGATGTCCTCCACATTCACTGCGCGGCCCGCGGCCATCAGCACCGCCGCGGCCTCGATCTTTCGGGTCGCGCCGTTCGTCTCGACCTCGAGGGTCACCTTATCCTTGGCGGGCGTCCCTTTTTTCACCTTGGCGCCGGCGATCACCTCGATGCCGCGCTTCTTGTAGCTCTTCGCCAGGGCGTCCGACGCCTCGGCGTCCTCGAGCGGCAGGATGCGCGGCAGCGCTTCGATCAGGGTCACCGTGGTGCCGAAGGCGCTGAAGATGTCGGCGAACTCCATACCCACGGCGCCGGCGCCGATGATCGCCAGCGTGGCCGGCGCCTTCTCGAGAAACAGCGCTTCGTCCGAGGAGATGACGGTCGTCTTGTTGATCTCCAACCCGATCTGCGGCAGGCCCTTTACGCGTGATCCCGTGGCGATGATGACCGCCTTTTTCGCCTCGTAGGTGTCGCTCCCGACCTTCACCTTGCGGCCCGGCTGGAGCACCCCGTTGCCCTTCACGACCGTGATCTTGTTCTTCTTCATGAGGAACTCGACGCCCTTCGAGTTCTGGTCGCTCACCCGGCGGGACCGCTGCATCGCGACGCCGTAGTCGGTCTTGACGCTGCCCGCCTCGACCCCGAACTCCTTCGCCTCCCGCAGCAGCTTCGCGATGTACGCCGAGTGGAGCAGTGCCTTGGTGGGGATGCAGCCGATGTTGACGCATACCCCCCCGAGTTTTTCGCGCTCGATCACCGCCGTGGTCATGCCGAGCTGCGCCGAGCGGATCGCGCCGACGTAGCCGGCCGGCCCCCCGCCGAGGATGAGCACGTCAAATTGACTCGCCACCGTTTCCCCCCTCCCCATTGCGGATTGCGGATTTCGGATTGCGGATCGTCATGAGGCGAGGTCACGGTACTGCCAATCCGCAATCCGCAATCCCCAATCCGCAATCACAACAGCATCGCCAGTGGATTCTCCAACATCTCCTTCAGGGTTTTCAGAAACCCCGCTCCCGTCGCGCCGTCGATCACGCGATGGTCGCAGCTCATCGTAATCCGCATGCGGCGGCGCGGCACCACCTGGCCATCCCACACGACCGGCTTCGGCGTGATCGAGCCGACCGCGATGATGCCCGCTTCCGGGGGATTGATCACCGCCGTGAACTGGTCGATCTCGAACATCCCGAGGTTGGAGACGGAGAAGGTCGACCCGGTGTACTCACTCGGCTGCAGCCGGCGGCTGCGCGCCTTCTCTGCGAGCTCGCGCGCCTCGCGGCCGATCTCGAGCAGCGGCTTCCGGTCCGCATCGCGGATCACCGGGGTGATGAGCCCGTCCTCCACCGCGACCGCCATCCCGATATGGACCTCGTTCCAGTAGCGGATGTGATCGTCCTGAAACCAGGCGTTGCAGGCGCGGTGCTTCGTCAGCGCGAGCGCGGTCGCTTTGACGATGACGTCGTTGAACGAGACTTTTCCCCGGTCGCCGAGCTCCCGGTTGAGCGCCTCGCGCGCCTCGGCGGCCCGTTCCATGTCGACCTCGGTCGTGAGGAAGAAGTGCGGGATGGGGCCGAGGGACGTCGCCAGGCGCTTGGCGATCGTTTTGCGGATCTGCGTCAGCGGGACGTCTTGGTACGACGCCCCCTCGACGGCAGGTGCCGCGGCCGGGGAGCGGGGAGCGGGGAGCGGTCCGTCCCGCTGCGGGGCGGGCTGCGCGGCAACCGCGCGAGCTTCCAGGTCCCGCTTCGTGACCCGACCACCCGGACCGGTCCCGGTCACCAACTTGAGATCGACCCCCGAGTCCTTTGCGATACGACGCGCCAAAGGCGATGCTTTGACGCGCGTGGCGTCCGCTGCCGTTGCGACGGAGGGAACCGCTCCCCGCTCCCCGCTCCCGAGGGTCAACGCTGGTGCCGGCGTGGGAGCAGGCGCCGGGGCTGGGGCTTGCGCCGATGGTCCGACCGTCTCGCCCGCCGCCGCGATCACGGCCACGACGTTCCCCACCGGCACCGTCTGTCCTTCCGTCACCGCCACCTGCCGCAGGACGCCGTCGGCACGGGCGACCAGGTCCATCACCGCCTTGTCGGTCTCGACCTCGGCGAGCGTCTCCCCCGTCTTCACCGCGTCGCCTTCCCGCTTGTGCCACTTCACCAGGCGCCCTTCCTCCATAGTCGGGGAGAGCGCTTCCATGAAGACCTTGGTGGCCATGGTCAGTCGAGGTACAGCACGCGCCGCGCCGCGGCGACGACCTTCTCGGGGCTGGGCTTGGCGAGGCGCTCGAGCTGCTTGTTATAGGGCATCGGCACGTCGGCTTGGGTCACCCGCAGGACGGGCGCATCGAGGTGGTCGAACGCTTCGCGCTGGATCACATCCACCACCTGCGCGCCGATGCCGCAGTGGGGCCACCCTTCCTCGACAACGACGGCGCGGTTGGTCTTGGCGACGGAGGCGGTGATCGTCGCCGCGTCGAGCGGCCGCAGCGAGCGCAGGTCGACGACCTCCGCCGCGATCCCTTCCTGCTCGGCGAGCTGCTCGGCGGCCTTGAGGGCGACGGTCACGGTCTTGGAGTGGCAGATCAGGGTCACGTCCTGCCCCGTCCGTTTGACGTCGGCCTGACCGATCGGCACGACGTACTCGCCCTCAGGCACGTCCCCCTTGGTGTTGTACAACATCTCGCCCTCGAGCACGATCACGGGGTTGTCGTCGCGGATCGCCGCCTTGAGGAGGCCCTTGGCGTCGGCCGGCGTGGCCGGCGCCACGACCTTGAGACCGGGGATGTGACTCAGCCAGCTCTCCCAGGCCTGGGAGTGCTGCGCCCCGAGCTGGAGCGCCGCACCGTTCGGGCCCCGGAACACGATCGGGATCGGGAGCTGCCCGCCCGACTCGTACAGGATCTTCGCCGCCGAGTTCACGATCTGGTCGAGCGCCAGGACGGCGAAGTTCCAGGTCATGAACTCGATCACCGGCCGCAGCCCCGCCATGGCCGCCCCCACCCCGATTCCCGCGAACCCGAGCTCGGCGATGGGCGTGTCCACGACGCGCATCGGGCCGAACTCCTCGAGCAGCCCGCGGCTCACCTTGTACGCGCCCTGGTAGACCCCGACTTCCTCACCCATCAGGAACACGTTGCCGTCGCGCTGCATCTCTTCGCGCAGCGCCTGGTTGAGCGCGTCACGATAGGTCAGGGTCGGCATGCGCTCAGTCGGTGAGCACGTGGGTGAACAGCTCCGCGGGCTCCGGATCGGGGCTCTCGTCGGCGAATTTCACCGCTTCCTCTACTTCGGCCCGGACCTCCGCGTCGAGCGCGTCGACCCCCGCCTGGTCCAGCGCGCCGTCCTCCTTGAGCTGGGCCGCCAACTGGATGATGGGATCCCGCTTCTTCTGCTCTTCGACCTCGTCCTTGGTGCGGTACACGCCGTGCAGCGGGTCGGACATCGAGTGCCCCATGAAGCGATACGTCCGCACCTCGAGCAGTGTGGGATGACCGCCCTGGCGCGCGCGCTCGACGGCGCGCTGGGTGGCGGCGTACACCGCGAGGGCATCCATGCCATTCACGAGCTCGGCCGCCATGTCGTAGCTGCAGGCGTGCTCCACCACGTCCGTCACGGCGGCCACGCGCTCGAACGCGGTCCCCATGCCGTACCGGTTGTTCTCGCAGCAGAAGATGACGGGGAGGTGGTAGACCGATGACATGTTGAGGGCTTCATGAAAGGCGCCGATGTTGACGGCCGCCTCCCCGAAGTAACACAGGCACACCTGGTCGCCGCCTTGATACTTGATCGCGAAGCCGATCCCCGCGGCGAGGGGAACGTGGCCGCCGACGATCCCATGGCCGCCCATGAACCGCTTCGTCGCGTCGAACAGGTGCATCGAGCCGCCCTTGCCCTTCGAGCAACCGGTGGCTTTGCCGTACAGCTCGGCCATCGCCGCTTTGGCGGGGACGCCCCGGACCAACGCTTGCCCGTGCTCGCGGTAGGAGCTGATGACGTAATCGTCCGGGCGCAAGGCGGCGAGCGAGCCCGCCGCCACTGCCTCCTGACCGATGTAGAGATGGCAGAACCCGCCGATCTTGCCGAGCGCGTACGCCTCCGCCGCCTTTTCTTCGAAGCGGCGGATCAGCAGCATCTGGCGCAGCATCCGCCGCGCGAGCTCGACCTGAGACTGGTCGACTTTGGGCTGCGCGGTGGCGCTGGTCATGTGGGGCGGGCTCGGATTAGACGGCGGCGGTCGCGTGCTCGACCTGCTCCCACGCGTGATAGCTCGAGCGCACCAGCGGCCCGGCCTCGACGTGGCGGTAGCCCATCGCCATCCCGAGCCGGCGCAGCTCCGCGAACTCGGCAGGCGTATAGTAGCGCGCGATCGGCAGATGCTGGTCGGAGGGTCGCAGATACTGGCCGAGTGTGAGGATGTCGACGCCCTGGGCGCGCACGTCGCGCATCGCGGTGAGGAGCTCGTCCCATTCCTCACCCAGGCCGCAGATGATCCCCGACTTCGTCAACGTACCGGGGTCGAGCTGCTTGGCGCGACGCAGCAGCTCCAGCGCCCGGGCGTAGCGGCCGCCCGGCCGCGCCAGCCGATAAAGGCGCTCGATCGTCTCGAGGTTGTGGTTCAGGATGTCGGGCTTCGCGTCCACCACGAGGCGCAGCGCCTGCTCGCTGCCCTTGAAGTCGGGGATGAGCACTTCGACCGACGTGCCCGGCGTCCGCCGGCGGATCTCCGCGATGCACGCCGCGAAGACCAGGGCCCCGCCGTGCGGCAGGTCGTCCCGGTCCACGCTTGTGATGACCACGTGCTTGAGCGCCATGCGTCGCACGGCTTCCGCCAGACGCACTGGCTCACCGGCATCGAGCGGGGCGGGCGTGCCGTGCGCCACGGCGCAGTACGCACAATTCCGGGTGCACACGTCGCCCAGGATCATGAACGTGGCGGCTTTGTGCTCCCAGCATTCGCCCACGTTGGGACAATGCGCTTCCTCGCACACGGTGTGCAGCTCGAGCTCCCGCATGAGGTGTTTCAATGCGAGATAGTTCGGGCCCCCCGGGGCGGGGACCTTGAGCCAGGCGGGTTTGCGGGCGGCGATCTGGGTAAGTGCGGTGGCCATGAGGCTTGGGGAAGATAGTGAAGGCGGAAAGGCGACAAAAGGCCGAATTTCAACCAGGCGGTTGACCGCGCTCCGGGCCGCGCTGCTTCAAGCGCCGCAGCTCGGCGTCCAGTTCCGCCGTCGTGGAAAGTAAGCCGTCCGCGATTTCGGCGAGCTCTTCGGCCTCGCGCCACTGCCGCTCCAACCCCGCCACCTCCGCGTGCTCGTCCACGGCCATCTCCAGAGCGAGCCTCCGCTCGGGCGCGATGCTGCGCAGCGTGAGCTCGCGCCGGGCCACGTCGCGGATGAGTCGCTCCGGTCCCCCGGCACCCTCCACCAGGCGCGCCGCGTCTTCGGCGCGCTCGCTCCCGCGGCGGCGGGTCAGCGCCAGGTACGTCAGTCCCTGGCGCAGCGCGGCCTGCGCTTCCGGGCCGACCAGCAGCGCGCCTTCCGCGTGGCAGCTCGGGCAGCTCAGGACCAGGCCCAGATCGGCCTTGCTGTCCGGCACGACGCGCGCGTGGGCCATGTGTCTGGCCCGGAGCCGCATCACCGTACCGCAGCGCTCACAGATCGGCGGCTCGATGAGGCCGACGGCGCGCCGGCCCACGATCCGGGTGTACATCCAGCGTGCGATGCGCGGCATGTTCCACACGAACACGCCGACCGATCCGCCCGCCGCGAGGTTCACCGCCACCGCCAGTCCCACCGTGGCCACGGTGAGAGGGACCACGATTTTGAGCTGCTCGCGCTGGCGCGCCTTGAGCCGCTCGCCGTAGCGCCATGTGGCGAACTCGAGGCGCGGCGGCTTGCCGACCCGGACGAAGTCGTATCCGTGCCACCGAATCAGGGCCACCTGCTCGGTCGCCGCCGCCACGCGTCCCTCGCGGGCGACGCGCGCGAGCGCTTCAATCCGCTCGAGTCGCTCATCCAGTGGCGTCAGGTTCCAGCGGGAGCACTTGGGACAGATGACCCAGAGCCGGCCCTTCCACTCGTCGAACGCGAGACGCTTCCCGACGCCCAGACCGGATGGCCCGCCGTCGCCGTCGAGCTTGCTGTTGCAGAAGGCGCAGGTCTTGAACATCAGCGGTCAGGGGTCAGGGTTGGTACTATACATCGCTCACCAGTCACACGCTGTAAGCCGTGGGAGTCAACTTGCGGCTTGCGGCTTGAGTCTTGTAACGCTCAACGCGCTCACATCCACGTCCGTTTCCCCTTTCGTCACCAGGTCCGCGATGATCTCGCCCGTGAGGGCGGCGAGCAGGATGCCGTTTCGTCCGTGCCCGGCGGCGTACCACAGGCGCTCCACGTCCGGGTCCGGGCCGACGATGGGACGGCCGTCGGCGGTCACGGGCCGGAGCCCTGCCCACATGCGCTGCACGGCCTGATTGAGCAAGGCCGGCAGCAGGCGGACGGCTCCCCGGAAGATTTGGGCGAGGCCTTCGTTGGTGACGCGGCAATCGAAGCCGGCGTGCTCCATCGTGGTGCCGAGCACGGCGTCCCCGCCGCGGGCCAGCACGTAGCCGCGATCGTGATAGAGAATCGCAGCCGGTGTATCGGGGGGCCACGCGGTGGCGGCCATCTGTCCGCGCACGGGCTCGACCGGCAACGGCCGCGGCACGCCGGCGATCTGCGGCGTCCACACGCCGGCGGCGAGCACCACGTGCTCCGCGGTCGTCCTGCCGCCCCGCGTCACGACGCCGCGCGCTCGACCGTTCCCCGTGTCCACCAGCATGACCTGTTCCGGATGCAGGGCCGCGCCGAGCCGGCGAGCGTCGGCGAGGCAGGCGCGGGTGAGCCCCTGGGGATCGAGGGCCGCGTCTTCCGGGGCGAACAGGGCGCCGCGGCAGTCCGGGGCTGCGCCCGGCCAGCGCTCCCGGACCTCGTCGGCCTCGAGCCAGTCGCAGCGCAGTCCCGCCTGGCGCTGGCGGGCCGCGTCCTCCTTGAGCCGGCCGGAGGCGGCGTCGTCGAACGCCACCGCCGCGATGCCGGCGCGCCAGAAGCCGATGTCGATGCCGGTAGTCTCCCGCAACGCGGGGGCGAGGGGCTCGTACAAATCGCGCGCGCGCACCGAGAGTCCGACGAGGGCCTCGTCGGTCAGCTCGATCTGGGCGGCCAGCATCCCCGCGGAGGCGGGAGAGGCGGCGGCCGGGTCGGGACCAGGCTCGAAAATGGCGACCTGGAGGCCGCGGGCCGCGCAGGCCCTGGCGCACGCCGCGCCCACCGCCCCGCCGCCGACGACGGCGACGTCGACGCCGTTCACGCGCTGGCGCCCTCGTGAAACCGGCAGCTACATTCCGACGTACGGCCCGAACGTCGGGCATCACGGAGGAAACCGGCCATGTTCAGGAGCATCATTGGGTTTGCCATCTTCGCCGCGCTGGCGTTCGTGGCACTCAACATCTTCTTCGGGCTGCTGGGCGGCCTGTTCGGGCTCGCCCTGTGGATCCTGAAGCTCGCCGCCATCGGCTTCATTCTCTACTTCGTGCTCCGGCTCGTCAGCCCGAGCACCGCGGACAAGATCCGCGAGATGATCAAGGGTCGTCCGTCGGACGCTTGAGCTGCTCGAGCACCGCCCAGCACAACAGCGGAATCAGGATCTCGTGGTGGCCGGTGAGTTGCACCCCCCGGCCGCCGGCGAGCGTGGGACGCTCGACGACGTTTACCCGCGGCCGGTAGTGGCGCTGCATGTCGCAGTCGCACGCCGTAAACCCCTTCGGCTTTCCCCCGTTCAGATTACGCGCCACCGTGAGCGCCTTGAGAAACACTTCCGGCATCACGACCGCGCTGCCCAGGTTGAGCACCACACCGCCGTCGTCGAGCGCCGGCAGGGAGGCGGCCAGCCGCTTCATGTCACGGTGACTCGTGGCCCCCAGCGCGGCCCCGTCGGCGCTGGGATGCTGGTGCGTGATGTCCGCGCCGATCGTGACGTGCACCGTCACCGGGATCCCCGCGGCGGCGGCAGCGAGCAGCACGGAGACCTCGGGGGCGGCCAGCGTCGAGCGGCCCCGCAGATATTCCGCCAGCGCCTCGCCCATGCCGCGCCCCGCCTGCGCCCCCGCGGCGACCGCCGCGTTCATCTCGCGTCCCGTTTCCTCGGCCATCCCGAACGAGCCGTCCGCCAGCCCGCGGGCGACGTCCTCGCTCGTCCCGCCGAAGGCGGCGAGCTCGAAGTCGTGAATCGCGGCGCTCCCGTTCAACGCGAGGTGGGTGATCACGCCGCGCCCCAACAGCTCCCGGAGCAGCGGCCCCAGGCCGACTTTGATGACGTGACCACCGAGCAGCACGACCACCGCGCGGCGCCCGGCGGCCCGCGCGATCTGGTCCGCGACGTAGCGCAGGTCTTTCGCGGCGAGGATGTCGGGGAGGGAACGCCAGAACGCGGCGAAGCTGTGGTCGCGACCGGGCGGGTGGCCGAGCAGGGACGGGTCGACTTTGTTGGGGCGCTGCGCGATAGAGACGGTCTTGAGGCGGGAGAAATCCGCCTCACGGTACTCGGTCATGGGCGCCCCGCGGGAGGGTCGGAATACGCCTTGAGCTTCATCGTGACCTGGCCGAACGAGAAGTTCGATTGCAGCGCGAGCATGACGCGGCGGTCGTCGTCCGACAGCCACATGCGCGCGTCGGCCCGCTCCGCAAAGATGCCGCCGCCATTCGGGATGCGCGGGCGGATGACGATCGCATTCCACTTCCGGCCGGCGACGCCCACGCGCTCCCGCCCCAGCACCTCGACGATCACCGGGTTGCGCTCGGGCCGGAAGTAGCGGCGGTATTCGTAACGCTTGCCGATCTCGAGGGGTACCGTGCGGATCCAGTAGAGGAACGCCGCGTCGTCGAGCGGGTCGGGCACCGTGGCGAGCGTGGTGTCGCGGCCGGCCTCCCGATAGAACCCCGAGTCCGGGTAGATATCGAACTTCCGCTCCCACGACTTGCCCTTTTCCTCGGTCTGGTTCCAGAAGCGGCGCGATCGAAAGTCACTCGTCCCGACCCAGGATTCGAGCGTCTGCTCGATATGGTACCACAGCGCGCCGCCGCTGATGCGAAACACCAGGTGCAGGGCCGACGCGCCGCGCACGGTATCGACCCCCGCGACCTCCATCGTGGCGGTGCCGACGTTGAAGATGCCGAACTTCGCCTGATAGACCAGGCGCTCGCCGACAGGGAACGGCACCGCCGGCGCGACCGCGCCGATCTGGAGCAGCCCGTCGCGAGGGCCCGAGTCCGAGCGGGCGCTGTCCGAGCGGGCGCTGTCCGAGCGGGCGCTGTCCGACTGGGCGCCGAGCGCGGCCGCCGCAACGGCGAGGGCGACGACCGCCGTCCGGGCGCCGCGAATGACGGCGCGCGCCCGCCACGCCGCCAGCAGTTGCCGCCACGGGTGCACCCGCGAGGGCCGTTGCACCAGGTCGTAACGCGCGGCCGCTGGAATCGCGTCCACCCGGCGGGCGTGCGGCGCGAGGCGCGCCAGCAGCTCCGCGCTGGCGCACCAGCCCTCCGTCGCGAGCAGTGGCGCCGTGTCGCGTCCCCCCCCTCCCAACGCCTGGCGCAGCACGCTGAGTCGCAGAGCGCAGAAGCCCGACACGGTGTCTTTGACTCCTGGGACGGGGAGCAGTCGCGGGGTCCAGCGGCGGGCGAGCCACAGCGCCCGCGGCGCCCGGCCGCGCTCCTCCCGCTGCTCGGCCACGACCAGGTCGGCGCCCGACTCGATGCGCTTCACCATCTCCTCCATGCTCTCCGGCGAGTGCACGAAGTCGGCGTGCAGCGTGATGGCACAGTCGCGTTTGGCGCGGTCGCTGCGCTGCAGCGCCAGGCGCAGCAGCTCCTCCAGGCTCCGGGCGTAGCCGCGCCGCTCCCGGTGCGTGACGACGCTGAGCGGCAACACCTTGGCGTAGGATGCCAGGACCGCGTCGGTCCCGTCGCTCGAGGCGTCGTCTGCAACGAGCAACTGGTACTCGCGCGGGAAGGCGGTGAACACCTGCCGCACCTTCCACAGGACCAGTCCGACCGTACGGGCTTCGTTGTGCGCCGGAACGCAGACGTAGATCATGGCCCTGCAATCTAGACGAGCGACCGATACACGGCCAAGACGCCGCGGGCCATCGCCGCGACGGTGAACTGCGGGGGAAGGGGGAAGGGGGAAGGGTGCTCGAGTGCCCGGACCACCTTCTGTGCCAGCGCGGCGGCATCTCCCACCGGCACGAGCCAGTCGGCGGGCACGATCTCGGGAAGGCCGCCGGCCCGGGTCGCGACGACGGGCTTGCCGAGTGCGAGCGCGTGCAACACCACGCTGCCGAGGCCTTCCTCCTTGGACGACATGACCAGCAGGTTGCTCTCCCTGATCAAGGCGTCCGCCTCTTCGGTCTGGCCGAGCAGGTGCACGCGATCGGCGAGCGCGAGCGCGTCGATCTGCGTCAGGAGCCGGCGCCGCTCTGCCCCCGTCCCCGCGATCACCCAGTGCAGGTCCGGCTGCAGCGTCCGCGCCGCGTGTGCCGCGCGGACCAGCGTCGCCTGGTCCTTCGCGGGCTCGAGCGCTGCGACGTTCACCGCGATCGGCGTCTCTCGCGGCAAGCCGAGGCGTGCCCGGATGCCGAACGGGCGGGCGGCCGCGGCGCGGACCTCATCCGGATCGATTCCGGAAGGGACGACGCCGATCTCGCCCGGCGACACGCCGGCGGCGACGAGCACGGCGCGGACGACCGCAGAAATCGCCACGATGTAGTCGGCGCGAAACACGGAGCTCCCGCGCCGCACCGGGAACATGACGCGCCGGGTCGCGACGATCCGGGGCTGCGCCTCGAGCCAGCGCCGGACCGCCAGCGCGATCGCGAGCGCGTGGCCGTCATGGGCGTGGATCACGTCCGCGCGAAACTCGCGCGCCAGCAGGAACAGGCGCCACCACGCCCGGGGATCGAGCCCGATGCTCCAGGGGACCCCGTACACCGGGATCCCGGCGGCCGCCACCCGCCGCGCCAGCTCGCTGCCCCGCCGGGTCACGAGGTGCTGTTGCACCTCGGGTTCCCGCGCCAGCTCGCGCGCCAGCAGCCGAACCTGATTCTGTCCTCCCCGGTACACGCGCCCCGAGTCGACGTGAAGGACACGCAGCATGCTCAGGCGGGTTGGTTGGCGGCGTGACCGAGGGCGGCGCGCAGCTCGGAGAGCGTGAACGGTTTGTGAAGGTAGGGGCGGCCGAGGGTTTCCAGGAACTGCAGCGTATCGCCCCGCACCGTGTCGCCGGTTGCGAAGATGATCCGTTCGGCCGCGCGCGGGTCTTGCCGGGCCAGCTTCAGGTACATGTCGCGCCCCGAGAGGTGCGGCATGCGGAGATCGCAGATGATGACGTCGAAGTCACCCGCGATGGCGCGCTCCAGCGCATACGCCCCGTCGCTCGCCACCTCGACCGAATGCCCCCAGCTCTCGAGCGTCGCGCGCATGTAATAGAGGATGTGCGGCTCGTCGTCCACGACGAGGATGCGTAGCGGCTTGCCCTCGGCGACCGGGGCCGGGGCGGCCTCGACGAGCGGGGGCCGCACGCCGCCGGGGAGCGCCACCGTGAAGGTGGCGCCCCCGCCCAGCCTGGTGTCGAGCGTGATGCGCCCTCCGTGCTCCTTGACGATCCCCTGGCAGATGGAGAGGCCCAGGCCTGTCCCCTGGCCCTCGCCCTTGGTGGTGAAGAACGGCTCGAAGACGCGGGCGGCGATCTCCTCCGTCATGCCGGGTCCCGAGTCCGTGATACTCACCGCGACGCCGTCGCTCTGCCGCTTCGCGGCCACCCAGATCCGGCCGCTCGGGGCGTCGGCCGCGACGGCCTGGTTGGCGTTGTTGATGAGGTTCACGAACACCTGCTTGATCTGGTTGCCGTTCACCTCGACGTCGGGCAGCCCCGGTTCCACCTCGAGCGTGGCCTCGACTTTGTTCGCCATAAGCTGGTTGCGCAGCAGCGCCAGCGTCGACTCGAGGATCGGGCCGATCGGCTGTCGCTTGCGCTCGCCCTCCTGGCTGCGAGCGAACGACAGCAGGTTCTTGACGATCGTCGCCGCCCGCTCGGCCTCCTGCCGGATGACCTGCAGCGGCTCTGCGAACTGGGGGGGGATGTCGCCCAGCTCCGCCAGGAAATCCGAGAACCCCACCACCGAGGCGAGAGGGTTGTTCAGGTCGTGGGCGACGCCCGCGATCAGTTGACCGATCGCCGACATCTTCTCAGACTGTATCAGCTGGTCCTGCAACCGCCGCCGCTCCGTCTGATCTTCGAACACCAGCACCGCCGAGCCGGGCTCGGCCATGGGAATCGCGGTGAAAGACAGGGTGCGCTCGCCGGCGCGGATCTCGACCAGCGTCGCGGTCGGCTCCGCGAGGGCGCGGGCCACCGGGTCCGACCAGGCGGGCGGCAGCAGGCCGAGCCAGGGGCGGCCCGGGATAGCCGTCACGGCCACTTGGATGAGCTCGGCGAAGACGCGGTTGGCGCGCCGGACGATCCCGTGGGCATCGATAATGCAGATAGCCTGGGTGATCGCGTCGACCGTCTTCTCCCACTCGCGCTTCGCCGAGGAGAGGAGCTCCACGAGCCGGGCGTTCTCCAGGGCGATGGTGGCCTGGGCGAGGACCGCGGTGACGAGCGTCAGCTCCGGCTTGCCGAAGACGCCGGCGCGCTCGCTCGCGAGCGAGACCGCACCCACGGCGCGACCGGCCGCCACCAGCGGGGCGCCGAGCCAGGACCGGGGCGCCGCCTCGGTGAGGTCGGCGCCGCGCCGGCGGGCTTCCTCCTTCACGTTGCGGGGGAAGGCGAGGGGCCCGCGCCGCAGCGCGAGCTGCAGCAGCGGGTCGTCCGTGCGCGCGGGCATGGGGTTGGTGTCGTGGGTCACAGCAAGCTGGTTCGTCTCGGCGTCTAGTAGAACGACGGTCAGGCGGTCGGGCTTGAGCAGCTCCTGCAGCGTTCGGCTGACGAGCTCGATGACCGTGGCCGGCCGGAACGCGCCGGCCAGCTCCTGGGAGAGGCTCGTCAGCCGCGCCAACAACTCGACGCCGGGGCGCGGGGTAGCAGCTTTAGAGGGAGGCTTGGGCATGATCCTGGCGAACGTCCGTGGTCGCCTGCGGGCGCAGGATTTCCGGCTCGTCGCACTCGCGCTGGCACGGGGCGACGCGGTGCGCCGCGAGCACTACGAGCGCCTGCTGCTCGAGCAGGGGCCGGACCGGGTGCTCGACGAGCGCGGCCTGCTCGAGGCGCTGCTCGTGTTGCGCAGCCTGGTCGTGCCGTCCCCGGCCCTGTTCGCCTACGTGGCGGTGCGGCAGACGCTGCTCGCCGCCGGCGTGGACGACCGCGAGCTCGCCGATTACCTCGCGGCGCTGGTGCTCGAGTTCGGCGACCACGACCGCCACAGCCGCATCGGGCGCGCCGACGACCAGACCTATCACTATCTCGTCGACATGGTCGGCGAGCTGACCGGGGTGGACGACGCCGGGGAGCGCGGCTTCCTGCTGCGTGTGCATCTTGGAAACTACAGCCTCTGGCTCGCGGGCCTGTTCCCCGATTACGTCGAGGCCCGGCGCAGTCGTCAAGGGGGACCCGACCTGCCCTACTATGACGAGCTCGGCCGCCAAGGGTACCGCCTCGCTTCCGAGCACCGCCTGGCCGAGCGATTCGGCGTGGCCGGGATCTATCGCGCCGCCGCTCAGCGGTTCCCTACGCTCCGGGTCGCGTTCAACCGCTTGAGCGATCGGGTGTTCTTCCCGCACGTCAGCACGCCGGAAAAGATACTGCGAAACCTGTAAGGCGTCATTCGTCCAGGAATTTCGTCGGCACGCGTGTCGCCGCCTGCACCAGCTCTTCCGCCGACTTCACGAACCGCACGACGATCGGCAGCGACCCCTTGAGCGCCAGCTTGCGCTGCATGATCCCGGCGATCGGCCCGAGCTCCTTGCGGATCACTCGCTTCCACTGGCCGTAATCGCCGGTGATGACGAACGGCGCCTGCTCGGCTTCGGTTTGCGAGACGACCTTCGCCGCGCGGCAGATGCCGCGCTCCAGATCGAGCCAGATGCCCACTGGATCGGCGATCCCGATCTCGGGCTGGGGGTTCACCACCAGCGCGACCGCGCCGTGGGTCCACTCTTTGGATGCCTCGCGGTAGCTCTGGCTCGCATTGATCTCCGTGCCGTACGCGCTGACCCACTCGCGGGAAGGGAAGGCGAGGCTCATCGCAGCGCCGCCGCGAAGGCGCGAAACAGGGCGCCTTCGACGTCGTCCTCCGGATGCCACTGCACCGCGAGGGTCCAAGGGCCGTCGTCGGATGCTTCTGCGCCCTCGATCACGCCGTCGGGGGCCCAGGCGGTGGCGGAGAGCGACGGCGCGAGGTCACGGATCGCCTGATGGTGGCGGGTGTTCACGTTGGTCTCGAGGGTTGCGAGGGAGTCGTGCAGCAGGGAGCCGGCCTCGACCCGCAGGTCGTGGCGCGTGTGGGTGTCGGCGTGATCGATCTCGCTCGATCGCTCGCTCGCCAGGTCCTGATACAGCGTTCCCCCGAGCGCCACGTTCAGGATCTGGATCCCCCGGCAGATCGCCAGCGTCGGGAGGCGCCGCGCACGGGCACCCTCGATCAGGGCCAGCTCGACCGCGTCCCGCGCGATGTCGGTTTCGCCGAGCTTGGGGTGCGGCCGGGCGCCGTAGCGCGCGGGAGCCACGTCTTCGCCGCCGGTGAGCACGAGACCGCGCACGCGGTCGAGGGCGGCGCACGCCTGTTCGGGGTCGACGATCGGCGGCACGACCAGGGGCACGAGGCCGGCGCGCGTGAGCGCCCGCACGTACGCGGTGTTGAGGGCCACCCGCTCGCGGCCTGCGTCGGTGCGCAGCGCGGCGGTGACGGCGACGACGCCGCTCATCGCGGCGCCAGCGCGGGTGGGCCGAGCAGCGGGCAGCGGGGGTTGCTCACGCTCGGCCAGTCCACGCGGACGCCGTACAGCGGGATGGTCTTGTCGGTCCCCCCCCCTCCTCCCCGCACGGTGCCGAGCTGCGGGAACGAGGGCGGGGGCCGCACGGACTCGTAGATCAGCACCCCCTGGGCGCGCTGCGTCGAGTCGTCCACGACGAGCAGGCCGTACACCGCCGAGTCCGTCGGGAACGGCGGAAAGCTCGGGCCCTGATAGGTCAGCGCGAGCCGCGGCCCCTCGTAGGCCACGCTGACCTCGCCCTGGTGCGAGGTGCCGGCCACGAGGGCGGGGAGCGACGCCGACAGGCCGCGCGGCGCGTCGGTCAGCACGAAGGGAAGGATGGCGAGCTGCTGCTGGATCATGCGGGGCCCCACCAGCAGCGCCAGCCCGCACGTCGGGGAACGCGAGCGGTCTCCCCCGCACGACACAACAAAAGACGTCACGAGAAGAAGCGTCACGCGAAACGGCGTCGCGAGGTGAGGCGTCATCGGGCGGTCACGACTTCGACGACGACGCTGGGATATGGGGCGTCCGCGCGCACGCGCCGCAGCTCGAGGCTGTCGGCGTCCGGCACGAACGGGGTGCCGAGTCGCAGCGCGTCGCCGACGAGCCACGCGGCGGTGCGGGCTTTCTGGGACGCGGGGTAGTCCAGGTCCGCGCCGATGATGTAGCGCCCGGTCCGGCCGAGCGGACCCGCCTCGATCTTCGACCGCTCTTCCTTGCCGTAATACCGGCGGTACAGCCGCCCGCCGATCCAGTCGCCGGGCATGGTGGTCAAAGTCAAGCGCACGTACACGGTGGAATCGATCGGGACGGCGCGACTGGCGGAGGCCGGTCCGGGGCGAAAAATGCGGGCCAGCTCCCAGGTGCCGTCGATCGGAGCGCCCTGCAGCGCTCCCCACCACAGGGCCAGCAGCCGCGGGAGGAAGAGGGGGGCGAGCATCGCCACAATCTAATACGTCCAGGTCAGCGTGACCGACAGCGTCCGCACGGGCGCGAGCGTGCGCGGCACCTGGTTGTAGATGTAGTTGAGCGCGTTCGCCAGCCGGCAGCGGACCGAGAGCGGTCCCTGCTCGAGGCTCGCCCTCAGGTCGAGCACCTTCTCCGCCACCCGATCGTCGTTCGAATAGAGTTCGACCCGCTCGAAGCGGCTGGCGTAGCGGAAGTCGCCGCCGACCGAAACGGCGCGCCACTGGTAGTCGGCGCTCAGCGTGAGGAGGTGCTTCGGGCGAAACGCGAGCGGGCCGCCGGGCGCGCTATCGCTCGCCAGCGCGCGGGCGTAGAGGAACGTGTAGGCGAGCGACGCGGTGAGGCCCCGGATCGGTGGCTGGGCGGCCAGAGCGACATCGAGGCCGGCGAGCCGGGCGCGCGTCACGTTGCGGAACTGGATGGCGCTGCCGTTCACGCTCGGCTCGATCAGGTCGTACGCCTCGGTCCAGAAGGCCGCGGCGTCGGCATGCAGGGCGGCGGAGAGCCGGGTCGCGTTGCCGAGCTCGCCGGACCAGGCGGTTTCGGGGCGCAGGTTCGGGTTGGGAATGACGCGGAACGGGGGGACCGTAGTGGAGACGAACCGCTCCGCCAGGGACGGCGCGCGGAAACCCCGGCCCAGCGACGCGCGCCAGGCGCCGCGCGAGGTAGTGAGGACGCCGCCCAGACGCGGGCTCACGACGGCCGACAAGCCACCGCCGTCGACCGCGATGTAGTCGACGCGCGCGCCGCCCGTGAGGCGCGCGCGGCCGAACAGCTGTTCGCTCTCGCCGTACGCCGCGAATTCCGCCTGGGTGTGGGTCCCAACCACGGTGTCGGTGCTGCTCGTGTCACCCGTAAAGATGTTCGTGCGGACGTCGGACCGGGCCAGCTCCGCGCCCACCGTGACCACGCGCCCGGCGGTGGGGCGCGAGACGGCGCGCAGCTCGGCGCCGAGCCGGTTGGCGATGCCGTAGTCGTCGGCCCCCTGACGCAGGTCGGTGAAGCGGGTGCGCAGCCACGAGCCGCGCGCCTGCCAGGCGAGGTGGTCGGAGGAGGTACGCTCGACGAGCGCCGTCAAGTATCCCTTGTCGGAGCGGGTGAAGGTGCCCGTGTCCTGCGTGGCGATCTTGAACGGCTGGTAGGTCAGTCCCCGGTCGTCGCACGCGCCTCGCGTGCACCACACGAGCGGCACCTCGTACTGATCGCTCGCCCAGGAGCCGGAGGCCGTGATGCGCGTGGCGGGGCCCGGCGCCCACACGCCCTTCGCGGCCGCCTGCCAGTGATTCTGCCGGTCCTGCTCCCGGTAGCCGTCCGAATGCCAGCCGCCGGCGGTGAGGCTGCCGCGCACGAGGTTCGTGCCGTACGATCCGGTGACGTCCAGGCCCTCCCGACCCCCGGTGTAGTCGCGGAATCGCCAGACATCGTACGGCGGGTTGGCGTAGGCCCCGCCGCTCGCGCGCACCCGCCCATGCCAGCCAACGGAAATGTCCCGGGTGATCACATTCACTACGCCGCCGAACGCGGACGAGCCGTACAGCGAGGAGCCAGCCCCCTTGACTACCTCCACGCGCTGCACGTCCTCGAGCGGCACCAGGTCCCAGTTGATGCCTCCCCGATCGCCCTGGTTGGCGGGCACGCCGTCCACGAGCAGCAGGACGCGACTCCCCAGCCCCTGCACGTAGCCGGTCGAGCCGCGGATGTTCACCTGCCCGTTCAGGAACTGCACCCCCGGCGCCTTGTCGACCGCTTCGTCCACGGTGCTCACGGCGCGGCGGGCCAGCTCGGTGTCGCTGACGACCGCGACGCTGGTGACGGCCTGATCGAGGAGCTGGGAGCGCTTGGCGGCGGTGACGACCGTTGGCTCCGCCGTCCACACATCGATCGGGATGTAGACCGGGCTCGTCTCGAGCACGAAGTCCACCTCCAGAGAGTCGCCGGAGGAGAGTGTGAAGGTCTCGAGGGCTGGCTTGAAGCCGAGGGCGCGAGCGCGAAGTGTGAGTCGTCCCGTGGGTAGGCCCGGAAAGTGGTACAGACCGAAGGAGTCCGCTACGACGCTCACCGTCGTCCCGCTTAAGGAGACTTGGGCGTATCGGACGGGTTTCCCGTCGATGGCCTTGACGGTTCCGTATGCGACGGCGCCCTGCGCGCTCAGGGCCTGCCCCCAGCAGAGCAGCACGGCCGCAGGGAGCCCCAGCGGCTTCACGGACACGGCGGAAAGTAGTCGCACACGCGGTGCAGGTTGGTGAAGTCCACCACGAAGTCGATCGAGTCCGTGCTCGTCCCGGCGTTGACGATCACGATCCCCGAGCCGTGCGCGGTCGTGTCGCCCGTGTCACGGTAGAACCCGGTCTCTCGGAGCAACGTGTCCGCATTGGTCGGGCTGAGGGGTGGTCCTTGCTTCTGCCAGACCGCGAGCAGCCACTCGTACCGCCCGGGCGGGAGTTGCAGCGTGTAGAAGAACGGCGGGCCGCCCAGCGGGAGGATCGTGGGGTCGAGCTGCGGCTTGAACTTGAACAGGTCGTTCTGGCTCCGCGGGAACGTGTCGAACGCCACGACGAACACCTTGGCGGTGCTCTCCGGGACCTGACCGATGAAGCTCACGGTGCCACACACGCCGACGAACCCGTGCGGGCAGCTGGTCGGCGCCAGCGCCGGCTCGAGCCCCTGGTTGCAGGCGAGGGCCGCCGCGAGGGCCATCGCCGCGGCACCGCGCGCGCGCGTGGTCATAGCGTCATCAATCTGACAGGCCTCGAGTTTTCGTCAACTTGACCCCCGTTTCGGCGGGGAATACGTTGAGTCCGCCATGCCGATCTACGAGTACCGCTGCACGAAGTGCCGCCGGCGCTTCAGCGAGCAACAGGGGATCGCAGAGCACGGTCGCAGGCGGCCCGCCTGTCCCAAATGCAAGTCACGCGCGGTGGAGCAGGTGTACTCGGCGTTCTTCGCCAAGACCGTGCGGAAGAGCTAGCGCGCCCTCGTGTTCGAACGCCTGCGGGACGCCCTGCGCGCCGCCCTCGACGCGGCGACGCCGCCCGGGAACCTGCGCGATCTGGCGCGTCAGATGCGCGAGGCGGTGGTGGAGGCGAAGGTGTCGGTGCAGGAGACGCGGGCCGCCGTGACGCGCGCCGAGGGCGAGCTGGCGGTCGAGCGCCAGCGGCTGGCCGACGCCGAGCGCCGCGGCCGGCTGGCGGCCGAGATCCAGGACGGTGAGACGGTGGCGGTGGCCGAGCGGTTCGCCGCGAAGCATCGCGAGCGCGTGGGGGTGCTGGAGCGCAAGCTGGCGGCGCTGCAGGACGAGCTGGGCTTGTACGAGCGCGAGCTGGTCGAGATGCAGGCGCAGCTGGCGCGCGCCGAGCGGGACCGGCCGCTGACCGAGGCGGAGCGCTCGGCGGAGCGCGCCTGGCGCGACCTGCAGCGGGCGGGGGGCGTGCGACCCGACACCGATCTGCAAGGCGACCTGCTCCAGTCCGACCTGGACCGCACGGCGCGGGAGGCCGCTGCCGACCGGCAGCTGCGCGAGCTCAAGAAGAAGATGAAGAAGGATTGACGCGATGCTGCTCGTGCTCGCGAGTCTCGCGCTGCAGTACCCCGAGCGTCCGCCGGACCTCGCCAAGCGCGCCCACACCTACAGCATCGTCGCCTACGACTCCGCGACCGGGGACCTGGGCGTCGCGGTGCAGTCGAAGTTCCCGAACGTCGGGGGCATCGTGCCGTGGGCGCAGGCGGGGATCGGCGCGGTAGCGACCCAATCGCTCGGCAATACGGATTACGGAGAGAAGGGGCTCGAGCTGTTGGCGCGGGGCGCGACCGCACCGGAGGCGATGCGCATCGTGATGCGTGGCGACCCGCGGCCGTCCCAGCGCCAGGTCGGCATGGTCGATGCGCGAGGCAACGCGGCGAGCTGGACCGGGGACTCATGCTTCGACTGGGCCGGAGGCAGAGTCGGGGGTCAAGTGGTCGGCGGCAAGGGCCAGGTGATCGCCGGGCGGACGTACGCGGCGCAGGCGAACATCATGGTGTCCGACCAGACCGTCAAGAACATGGCCGCGGCCTTCGAGCGGTCGGCCGGCTCCCTGGCCGACCGGCTCATGGCGGCGCTGGTGGCGGGGCAGGCGGGGGGCGGCGACAAGCGCGGCATGGAATCCGCGGCGCTGCTGGTGGTGCGCAAGCACGCGGGCTACCTGGGCGCGAACGACCGCTATATCGACATCCGCGTGTACGATGACACCAATCCGATTCGCGAGCTCGAGCGGCTGTACCAGCTGCACCAGCTCTATTTCTTCACCAGCCGCCCCGAGGACTTGATCCCCATCACCCCCGACGTGGTGCGGCGGCTCGAGCCGATCCTGCTGAGCGAGCCGCGCAACCAGAAGGAGAAATGGCTTGCGGCGCCCCAGGGTGTCGCGAACCAACGGTTTCTCGAGGCGCTCGCGAACTTCATGTACTGGGAGAACTACGACGTGCGGGTGCGGACGGACGGGAAGATCGACCGCGTGGCGCTGGAGGACATCCTGAAGCGGCGCAAATCGTGAGCGCGCTCGATCGCTGGTGGTCCCGCATCCGTGCGACCCTGGTCGAGTGGTACGGGGAACGCGCCACACGCGACGGACGACGTTCCGGAGGCACCATGGAAATCAAGCGCGACCGCATGGTCTTTCTCGGGTACGGCAAGTACTGGCGCTCCGACACCATCCTCGGTCTGATGCCCATCGAAGAGGAGCGCGGGCCCAAACGCCGGACCAACGTGTTCGTGCAGGGTCGCGCGGAGCCGATCATCGCGTCGCGCACCGAGCAGAGCATCCTCGAGGATATGGGGGCGAGCGATGCGGGCTTTCAGGTACAGGCGCTGCGCGAAGCGGTCACGGAGCTGGTCGCCGCGCTCCACGAGCTCTCGCCGGTGCTGCGCCGTACGCTGCAACAGGAGCACCACTTCGACGTCGAGCAGTGGGAGCAGCGGCTGGGGGAGCTGCTGCGCGCGCCGCGCGCCCCGGAGGCGGTGGATCAGAATGAGCTGTTCGACTGATGGCCGACACAGGCTGGTTCGGACATCCCCGCGGGCTGTCCACGCTCTTCTTCACGGAGATGTGGGAGCGGTTCAGCTACTACGGGATGCGGGGGTTTCTCATCCTCTATATGGTCAAGGCGCTCGGCTTCACCGACCAGCACGCGGGCGCGGTGTACGGCAATTACGTGAGCAGCGTCTGGCTGGCGGCGATCGTCGGTGGCGTCGTCGCCGACCGCTGGCTCGGGCAATACCGCAGCGTGCTGGTCGGAGGGGTCATCATCGCGCTCGGCCATTTCACCCTCGCCTTCCATGCGCTGCCGTTCTTCTACGCCGGCCTCTCGCTCATCGTGATCGGAACGGGACTGTTGAAGCCCAACGCGTCCACGCTCGTCGGGTCGCTGTACGAGCAGGGGGATGAGCGGCGTGACGCCGGGTTCTCGATCTTCTATATGGGTATCAACGTCGGGGCGCTGCTCGGGCCGATCGTCGCCGGGAAAATCGCCGAGGGAATCGATTGGCACCTCGGCTTCGCGTGCGCCGGCGTGGGCATGACGTTGGGACTGATCCAGTATGTCGCCGGCCGAAGGCACCTGCAGCCGGCGCTGGACCGCCTCGCTACGCGCCCCGGGCCGGCGGTCGCGGCGTCGCCGGCGGTGCGCCGCGGGTTCACCCGCGACGACTGGAAGCGCATCGCCGCCGTCGTGGTGTTCTTCCTGTTCGCCTCGCTGTTCTGGGGCGCCTACGAGCAGGCCGGGTCGACGCTCACGCTGTTCGCCGACCGCTATGTCCGGCTCGACTTGCTGGGCCTGAAGCTCTATGCCTCGTGGTTCGTGGCGGTTCAGGCCGCGTTCGTGATCATTCTGTCGCCGCTGTTCGCGTGGCTGTGGGTGCGGCTCGGGCCCCGGCAACCGTCGTCCCCCGCGAAGTTCGCGCTGGCGCTGATGTTCGTGGGCCTGGCGTTCGTGCTGCTGATGCCGGCGGGAGCGACCGCGCAAGGTGGGGTGAAAGTCAGCCCGCTGTGGCTCGTGGGCGCGTATTTCATCGAGGAGCTGGGCGAGGTGTGCCTCTACCCCGTGGGGCTGTCGGTCGTGACGAAGCTCGCGCCGGCGCGGATCGTCGGCCTCATGATGGGTGTGTTCTTCCTTTCGAACGCGCTCGGCAACAAGCTGGCCGGCTGGTCGGCGGGCTTCATCAGCACGACGCCGCTCCCGACCTTGTTCGGCGTCACCGCGGCGGTGACCCTCGGCGCCGCGGTCGTGATGGCCCTGTTGCTCAGGCCGGTGCGCAACCTCATGGGAGGCGTGCGCTGAGTCGCCGCGTCCTCCTGCTGCTGAGCGCGTGCATCGGCGCGCCGACGCCGCTGCGCGCGCAGCAGCCGCCTCCGCCGGGGCGCGACAGCACCGTGGTCGTGCTGCTCGGCACGGGTTTTCCCCGGCCCGACCCTGACGCTTCCGGACCGGCGACGGCGGTGGTGGTTGGCTCGCGCGTATTCCTGGTGGATGCCGGTCCTGGCGTCGAGCGCCGCCTCGCCGCGGCGCACCTCCCGATCGACGGCGTCACCGCGTTGTTCATCACGCACCTCCACTCCGACCACACCCTCGGGCTTCCGGATCTGATCTTCACCTCCTGGGTGATGGGGCGAAAACAGCCGCTCGCGGCATACGGGCCGCACGGGTTGCAGCAGATGACGGATCACATCGTCGCCGCGTGGGCGGAGGACATCGACGTTCGGACCAACGGCCTGGAGAAGCGCACGCCCGGCGGCTACCGCGTGAACGTGCACGAGATCCGCCCGGGCACGGTCTACGACTCAGGGGGTGTGCGCGTCACGGCGTTCCTGGTGGAGCACGGGACCTGGCGCGAGGCGTATGGATACCGCATCGATGCGCCGGGTCGCAGCGTGGTGATCTCGGGTGACACGAAGCCCAGCGAGAATCTCGTGCGCGCGGCCGCGGGCACCGACGTGCTGGTCCACGAGGTGTACCCGGAGCCGCGCACCGCGCCCAACGCCACCGAGAGCGCGACCTGGCCGACCTACATGCGGGACTTCCACACGTCGGACGTGGAGCTGGGCCGGCTCGCCGCGCGCATCCGGCCCAAGCTGTTGATCCTCAGCCACGTCATCCGCCGCGGCGCCACCGACGAGGATCTGCTCGCGAACGTGCGGCAGTCGTTCGCTGGCCGCGCCGTGGTGGGGCACGATCTCGACCGCTACTAGGGAAGCTCAGCATAGTTGACGCGACGTCGGGGGTGGGGGCTAGCACGCTGACACGCGCGGGCGCACGGCAGGCACATCCGCGTCGGTATCACCCATGCTTCGGCGCAGATGTGCCGCCCGAGCGCCCGCGCGTGTGACGCGTGCGACGCCCCCACCCCCGACGTCGCGCGACTCTGTGCAGAGCTCCCTAGCGCGCTCCCGCGGCCGCTCCCGCGCCGAGCCGGCGGTCGAGGAAATCGGCCGCTGCGTGATACGCCGCGAGCCAATGTGCGTGTGTCAGGAAGTCGTGCACCTCGTCGGGGAACACCAGCTGCTCGACCTCGACGCCGAGCGGACGCAGCGCCGCCGCCAGGTCGACCGTCTGGCTGAACTGCACGTTGCGGTCGTCGTCCCCCTGGATCAGCAGCACGGGTGAGCGCCAGTCCTTCACGTACGCGATCGGCGACGACTCGAACGCGAGCTTGGCGAAGTCGGCGCGTTTTTCCGGATCGTAGTCCGGCACCCAATTGCGGATCTCCACATTCCACTGATGCACGCCGTGCAGGTCCACTCCCGCCGCGAACAGCTCCGACGCCCGGGCCAGGCCCAGCGCCGTGAGGAACCCACCGTAGGAGCCGCCCCACAGGCCGATGCGCTTCGGATCCACGTCGCCGCGGCCGCGCAAGTAGAGGCCGGCGCCGAGCACGTCCGCGAACTCGCTCGCCCCCTGCGCCCCGTAGTGCAGCGCCTCGCGGAACTCGAGTCCATAGCCGATCCCGCTGCGATAGTTGACCGACAGCACGATGAAGCCCCGGCTCGCGAGGTACTGGTTCAGCGCGTAGGCGTTGCGATAGTAGTAGAGGTAATGCCAGCCGAGCAGCATCTCTCGCCGCGAGCCGCCGTGGAAAAAGATCACGGCGGGTCGCCGCTCGCCTGGGCGCAGGTTCCGCGGCAGGAACAGCTGGCCATGGACGACCATGCCGTCGGAAGCCGACACGAGCACCGGCTGCGGCTCGACGAGCGCCGCCTCGGGGAAGTCGGCCGGGATCGCGCCGGCCGCCAGGTCGCGGGCCGGCCCCGCGCCGACCATCATCGCCGCCCTGGGAGGCTTGCGCGCGTCCGCGCGCAAGAACGCGATCGCCTTGCCGTCACTCGTGACGGCCGGCGCCCATTCGATCCCGGTGCCGCTCGTCACGGCCTGCGGCCGGCCTCCCGCGACACTCACGCGCCATACATGCCGCCGGTCGATGTCGTCCTGATTGGATGAGAACACGACCTCCCGGCCGTCGGGCGAGAGCGTCACGTGCTCGACCTCGAACGCCCCGGGCGTCAGCAGCGTGGCGGCGCCCCCGGACGACGGCACCGCGTACAGATGCGCCCAGCCGTCTTTCTCCCAGGGGAACACCAGGCGGCTCCCCGTCCCCCACAGCAGCTGGTTTTCAGCGACGAGCCCGTGGAACGCGCTACCCCGCCCCGTGTCGGCCTTCCAGACCTCGCGGCCGCGACCGGTCGTGAGGTCGACGACACGGATCGACCAGGGCGGAGCCGCGCGCCGCGGCGTGAACGGCAGGGTGCGCTCCGCCGCCGGGATCCGGATGAACGCGATCTGCGCGCCGTCGGCGGACCACACGGGTTCGTCGTCGTCGTCGACGCTCGGATCCACGAACCGCAACGCCTTGGTCGCCACATCGTAGACGCCGACAAAACCGTGGTCCCCCCGGCCGCTCACGAACGCGAGCCTGGTGCCGTCGGGAGACCACCGCAGCGATTGCGCGGTGCCGCGCGCGTGAATGAGCTGCTCGGGCTTCGCGCTGTCGGCGAGCGGCGCCCACCAGAGCTGTCCCTTGTTGAGGAACGCCACACGATCGCCCTTCGGGGAGACGGCGGGCGCGTGGCCCTCGCCCAGACGGCGCGGCGCGCCGCCCGTGGCGGCGACGATCCACAGCGCCTGCTCGGCGCCCGCGGTCAGGGACAGGGGGTTTGGGTACTCGCCGCGCGCGTTGGCGTCGCCGCCGCGCACGTAGACGAGCGCCCGTGCGTCCGGCGTCCAGGCGAGCTCACCGATCTCCTGCCCGTCGTCCTCCTTATAGCTCGTCACCGCCCGGCCCTGATAGTCGGGACCGGTTGCGATCCAGATGTTGCGCACGCCTTGCGCGTTCAAGACCCAGGCGAGCGCCCCACCTGCCGGAGCGGCCACGAGCTCGTCGGGGAACGGCGCGGAAAGCGCTTGCTCGATCGTGAAGGAGCGCTGTTGGGCGGGGGCGATGCGGCTCGTGAGCACGAGCGCGGCGAGGCATGCGCGCGTGCGGAAGGCGACGAACATGACGGTTCCTCTCGGGATGGCCGCATCGAAACTGTCGCTAACGACATCGTTGGGGAAGTCCTATCTTAGCGCGTATGCGGGACCTCGAGGAGCGACTCCAGGCCGCCTTGGCGGACCGTTACGCCCTCGGGCGGGAGCTCGGCCGCGGGGGCATGGCCGTGGTATTGCTCGGCCGCGACCTGCGGCATGACCGCGCGGTCGCCATCAAGGTGCTCCGCCAGGAGATCGCCGCGGCCCTGGGTGGCGAGCGGTTTCTGCGCGAGATCCAGATCGCCGCCAAGCTCCACCACCCCCACATCCTGCCACTGTACGACTCCGGTGCCGCCGGCGAGCTGCTGTATTACGTCATGCCGTACGTCGAGGGAGAATCGCTGCGCCAGCGCCTGGAGCGGGAAAAACAGCTGCCGGTGGAAGAGGCCCTGGCAATCACACGCCAGGTAGCCGGCGCGCTTGCGTACGCCCACCGCAACGACGTGGTGCACCGCGACATCAAACCGGAGAACATCCTGCTCGAGAGTGGCGAAGCGGTCGTGGCGGATTTCGGCATTGCACGGGCGATCAGGGCAGCGGGCGGCGACAAGCTGACGCACACGGGGATGGCGATCGGGACGCCGCTCTACATGAGCCCCGAGCAAGCCGTGGCAGGCGAGGGGCTCGACGGCCGAAGCGACCAGTACAGCCTGGCGTGCGTCCTCTACGAAATGCTCGCCGGGCATCCGCCCTTCCTCGGCGGGACGGCGCAGGAGATCCTCGCTCGGCACACGATGGATCCGGTGCCATCGCTCCGCACCGCCCGGGCGACGGTGCCGGGTGTCGTGGAGCGAGCGCTGGCCCGCGCGCTCGCGAAGCTACCGGCCGACCGCTACGCCACGGCGCTCCAGTTCGCTGAGGCGCTGGGTGGCCCGGTGCCCTCGGCGGCCCCGTCTGCCAGCGGCGGGTCCAGGCGCCTGCGCGCCGCGTGGAGCGTTGGCCTTGCCCTCGCCGCGCTCGGCGCCGGTCTCGCCGTGGCGAGGCCCTGGCGCCACGCGTCGCGGCAGCCGGCCTTAAGCACTCCAGCCTATGCTGCTTCCGTGGCGGTACTGCCGTTTGAGACCATCGGTGGGGGGGCGCAGGATGAGTACTTCAGCGACGGCATGACCGACGAGATCATCACGCAGCTCGCCCAGATCCGCGATCTCAAGGTCATCTCCCGCACGTCGGTCGTGGCGCTCAAAGGCAGCCACCTGACGCTGTCGCGCATCGCCGACACGCTGGGCGTGGACCACGTGCTCGAGGGGTCCGCCCGCCGCGCCGGAGGGCGCGTGCGGGTGAACGCGCAGCTCATCGCCGCCAAGACGGATGCGCACTTATGGGCGAAGACGTACGAACGAGATCTGAAGGATGTCTTCCGGGTGCAGGAAGAGATCGCCGGAGACGTCAGCAGGGCGCTGCTGGCGAGCGTTCAGGGTCTGCGTCCGCTGAGTCCAGGATCGCGGACCGAACAGCCGGCCGCCTATGACGCCTATCTCCGCGGCACGTACTGGCGTCAGCAGCGCACGCGCGACGGGCTGTTGCGCGCGATGCAGGCGTTCGAGCAAGCGCTGGCCATCGACTCCGCCTACGCGCCCGCTTACGCAGGCCTGGCCAGCGCCTTGACTCTCTTCATCAACCACCAGTACACCGGTGGCCTGGAGCCCGTCCCCGCCCTCGCGCGGGCCATCGTGCTCGCCGACCGGGCGATCGTGCTCGACCCCAATCTCGCCGAAGGGTTCGCCGCTCGAGGGTTCGCGTTCGTCAATGCGGGAGTGTTGGTCGATACTGCAGTCCGGGACCTCGCGCGGGCGGTGGCCCTCCGGCCGAACTCCGGCGAAGCGCACGCCTTTGGTGCGGGCTCCCTGGGCGACGCCGGTCGCGATGCGGAGGCGCTCGCGGAAGTTCAAACGGCTACAGAGCTCGACCCTCTGGCGCCAGGATTCCATATCGGGTTCAGCAATGCGGCGCTTGTGGCTCGCCGCTACGACGTCGCGCTGCGAGAGGCCCGCCGGGCCGCAGTGTTAGAGACGGCCCCACTGCCGCTGCGGATTCGCTTCGAAGGGCTGGCGCTGTTGCTGCTCGGCCGACCTGGCGAATGCCTCACGCTCGATCTGGCCGGCCAGCAGCCTCTCAAGGCCATGTGTCTCGAGACGCTCGGGCGTCATCGAGAGGCCGCGACCATCGTCGACTCGCTCGCCGCAGCGTTCCGGGCCGACCACTCCAACTGGACGACGCCCGAATTGTTAGGGCTGTACTACGCGTGGATCGGGGATGTGGAAGCATCGCTGCAGTGGTTCGAAAAGGGTTACCGGGTACAGCCCCGCCTGGTCCGTAGCGGCCTGTTCGACCGGGTGCGCAACGATGCGCGTTTTCAGGCGGGCATTGAGCGGTTGACCGAGCGGAACCGGGCGCGGCTGGAAGCGGCGATCGCGCAGGCCCGAGCCCAGTGAACTAGGACCAGGAGCCGGACCATGCTCAAGCGAATCGGCGCGGCCCTCGTCGCCCTCGGCCTCTTCCTGCCGTACAGCCCGGACGTCCGCGTCATCGCCAGCGTGTGGCACAACGCGGCCGAAGTGCTGTTCCAGGGCTTCCCGGTGCTGCTCGCATTCGTCTATGTGCTGCACACGTTCGCGCCACCGCTCGCCCGGTTCCATCAGCGGCACGGACAAGGGCTGCACGGCGCACTGCGCATGGTGTATTTCGTGCTCGCGGGGGCCTACCTCGCGACCGCGACGGCGGGGCGCGCGGATTGGCCCGCGCTGGGCCCGGTGCTCGCGGCGCTCGTGATCACCGGCGGGCTCTTGTACTGGGGACAGGGGCGGGGGAGCAAGGCGGAGCGGTTTCCGTTGCTGGTGCTGATCGCGGGCGGGGTGCCGACGATCGCGTACTTCATCGAGACGCTGCGTGCGGGCGCGCTGGCCTACGGCGGCTGGGTGTTCACAGCGGGGTACGTGTTGGCGGCTGTGGGCGAGGTGCAGGGGCTTCGAGCTGCGCCCAAGATCGCGCACGGCGGATGATCACATCGGCTGCTCCGCGAAGTGGCATGCGGCGAACCGTCCGGGGACGACTTCGCGCAGCGCGGGCGGCTCGGTGCGACAGCGGTCATTCTTCTTGGGGTGCGGGCACCGCGGGTTGAACGGGCACCCCGCGGGCGGGGCCGCGGGCGACGGTACCTCCCCCTCCAGCACGATGCGCTGCCGCTGCGCTTTGGGGTCGGGCACGGGCACGGCCGACAGCAACGACGTCGTATAGGGATGCCGCGGCCCCGCGTACAACGCGGTAGCGGGCGCGCGCTCCACGATCTTTCCCAGGTACATCACGGCCACGTCGTCCGCGATGTGTTTCACCACGGCCAGGTCGTGCGCAATAAAGAGGTATGTCAGCCTGCGCTTGCGTTGCAGGTCGGCGAGCAGGTTCAGCACCTGAGCCTGCACCGACACGTCGAGCGCGCTCACGGGCTCGTCCAGCACGAGGAACTGCGGCTCGACCGAGAGCGCCCGGGCGATCCCGACGCGCTGGCGTTGACCGCCGGACAGCTCGTGGGGATAGGCTGCCCCGAACGCCGGGTCGAGGCCGACCTCTTCGAGCAGCGCCGTGACCCGCCGCTTGGCGTCGGCTGCGGTCGCGAGCCGGTGGATGGCGAGGGGCTCGGCGAGCGTCTGCTGCACGGTCATCCGGGGATTGAGGGAACCGTACGGATCCTGGAACACGATCTGCATGCGGCGGCGCAGGGCTCGCAGCTCGCGTCCCCGCAGGGCCACGACATCCGCCCCGCCGAGCGTGATCCGTCCCGCATCCGGCTCGATCAGCCGCAGGATTGCGCGCCCCACCGTCGATTTGCCGCACCCCGACTCGCCCACGAGGCCCAAGGTCTGTCCCGCCGCGATCGCGAACGACACGCCGTCCACGGCATGCACGGTCCGGCGGGCGCGCCCCAACCCGAACAGCGCCCGCTCGCCGGGGAAGCGCTTGACGAGGCCTTCGACCTGGACGAGCGGCGCGTGCGTCACGCGTGACGCTCGCGGCGCTGTGGCTCGGTGAGGAGCCAACAGCGCACCGTATGGGTCCCCGCCTCACCCCCGGGGCTGTCGAGCAGCGGCGGCTCTTCCATGGCGCAGCGGTCCCACGCGTACGGGCAGCGGGGATGGAAGCGGCACCCGGCGGGCCAGGCGGTCGCGGCCGGAACCTGACCGGGGATGCTGTGCAGGCGCCCGCGGACCTGGCTGACGCGCGTGTCGAGCCGGGGCACCGACGCCAGCAGGCCTTCGGTGTAGGGGTGCAGCGGCCGGGCGAACAGTTCCGTCGTGGGCGCCTGCTCCACGACCTGGCCCGCGTACATGACGACGACGCGGTCGGCCGAGCCGGCGACGATCCCCAGGTCGTGGGTGATCAGCATGACCGCCATGCCCAGCTCCCGCTGGAGCCGGTCGAGCAGCTCGAGAATCTGGGCTTGGATCGTCACGTCGAGGGCGGTGGTCGGCTCGTCGGCGATGAGGAGCTGGGGGTGGCAGATCAAGGCCATCGCGATCATCACGCGCTGGCGCATGCCTCCGCTCATCTGGTGCGGGTAGTGGTCCACCCGCTCTCCGGGATCGGGAATGCCGACGAGCGTCAACATCTCGATGGCGCGCGCCCGCGCCGCCTTGCGCGACAGGCGCTGATGGACGATGGCCGCTTCGGCGATCTGGTGCCCTACGGTGAACACCGGGTTGAGCGAGGTCATCGGCTCCTGAAAGATCATCGCGATCCGGTTGCCGCGGACCGCGCGCAGCTCCTTGGGGGCCAGTGTCAGGAGGTTGCGTCCCTCGAACTCGATGAAGCTGCCGGGGCGGATGTGGCCGGGAGGCTCGGGGATGAGACGCAGGATGGAAAGCGACGTGACGGTCTTGCCGCAGCCCGACTCCCCCACCACGCCGAGCGTCTCGCCGGGGTACACGTCGAACGAGACGCCGTCGACGGCGCGGGCCGTCCCGCTCCCCTGCTCGGTGACGAAGTACGTCTTCAGGTCGCGCACGCGGAGCAGGGGCTCCGTCACGTCGGCTCCTTGCGGGGATCGAGGGCATCGCGCAGCCCGTCGCCCACGGCGTTGAGGGCCAGCACCAGGAGCGCGATGGCGAGTCCGGGGAACGCCGCGGTCCAGGGCGCGGTGGCGATGTACGGCTGGCCGTCGTAGATGATGCTGCCCCAGCTGGGCAGCGGCGAGGGGACGCCGAGCCCGAGGTAGGAGAGCCCCGCCTCGAGCAGGATCACGTTGCCGATGCCGAGCGCCGCGGACACGATGATCGAGGCGGCGGCGTTGGGGAGGACGTGGCGAAAAATCACGCGTGTCGGTCCCGCGCCCGCGGCCCGCGCCGCGGCGACGAACTCGCGCTCCCGCAGGCCGAGCACCTCGGCCCGGACCAGCCGGCTGGTGCCGAACCAGCCCGTGAGCCCGATGAGCAGCACCAGCAGCGCGAGCGGCAGGCGCTCCCACAGCGCCACCGCCATGAGCAGGACGAACATGCGGGGCATGGCGAGCCCCACGTCCACGCTGCGCATGAGCAGCGCGTCGACGCCGCCGCGCCAATACCCGGCGGCGGCGCCCACGCCCGCACCGACCGTCACCGCGACCAGCATCGCGATCGTGCCGATGCCGAGCGACAGTCGCGCGCCGTACACCAGCCGGGTCCACACATCACGGCTGTACACATCGGTGCCGAGCGGGAAGCGGAGCGAGGGCGGCTGGTTCTGCAGATGCACCGGGTCGACCTGATCGGCCGGGGCGTAGGGCGCGACGAGCGGCGCGGCGAGCGCGGTCGTGACGAAGAACACCAGGATGAACACGCCCGCCGCGGCCGTGGGGTGGCGGAGAAACCGCCGTCCCGCCGCCCGCGGCGCGGCGTGCCGCCGCACCTCGGCCGTCGCCACCAGCGCCACGGCGACCGCGCCCGCGATCGCCAGCCAGGTCAAGACGGTCACGGCGCCGCGCCGCGCACCCGGATGCGGGGATCCGCGACGGCGTACAGCACGTCCGCCACGAAGCTGCCCAGCACCACCACCCCGCTCGCCACGAGCGCCGCGCCGGTGACGAGGGGGTAATCGCGCTGAAAGATCGCCGCGACCGACAAGCGGCCCATGCCCGGCCACGCGAACACCCGCTCCACGAGCACGGCGCCGGTGAGGAGGAAGGGGAACGCGAGGCCGACCAGGGTGATGAACGGAAGCAAGGCGTTGCGGAGCGCGTGCACCAGCAGGACTCGACTCTCGCGCAGCCCTTTGGCCCGCGCGGTGCGGACGTAGTCCTGGCCTGCGACCTCGAGCAGCGCTGCCCGCTGGTAGCGCGCCGTGGCGGCGGCGCCGACCAGCCCGAGTGTCAGCGCCGGCAGGGTGAGGTGCCACAGCAGATCCCCGAGGCAGCGGGCGCTCGTGACGCTGGGGCACAGCACCGGGTCGCGCATGCCGCCGACCGGGAAGACATGCAGCCACTGGCCGAACACGAGCAGCAGGACCAGCCCCAGCCAGAACGTCGGCATCGAGTTGAAGAACAGGGCGACGTTGCCGAGCGCGATATCCCCGAAGCGCCGCGCGCGCACGGCCTGGTACACGCCGAGCACCAGCCCGAGCGCGAAGTCGATGAAGAGCGCGGCCCCCGCCAGGGTCAGGGTCGGGGGGATGGCGTCGGCAATCGCCGCGGCGACGGGGCGATGCTGGGAAAACGACTGCCCCAGCTCGCCGTGGAGGAGGTTGCGGAGATACAACACGTACTGCACCGGCAGCGGCTCATCGAGGCCGAACTGGCGTCGCAGCCGCGCGACCACCTCCGGGTCGAGCTGGCGCTGCTCGTCCGCGCCGAACGGCGTTCCCGGCGCCAGGTGGATGAGCGCGAAGGTGATGGTGACGACCGCAAAGACGATGGCGATCGCGGCGGCGAGCCGCCGCACGAGCCACGCCGTCACCTAGCGCTCCGCGCGGTCTCGATCGGTCAGCTGGTCGGCGGGGATGCGCCAGGTGCGCACCAGCGCCCAATAGGCGTCCGGCCGGATGACGACGTCCGTCACTCGGCGATTCACCGCGGCCACATTGTCCGTTGCGTACAGGAAGATCGCCGGGGCGTCCTGGTTCAGCGTCTCGACCGCGCGGCGCCACAGGCGCTTCGCCGCGTCGCGCCGCGGTGCGGCGGTCGCCTCGTCCACCAGCCGGTCGAACGCAGGGTTGGCGTAGCGCCCGGCGTTGGAGTGTCCGGCGGATGTCCACACCTGCCCAATGGACGAGGAAGGCGTTGGGTCGGTCCCCCGGGCGATCACGGCCGCGTCGAACCGGCCCGCCTGCGTCCGCTGGTCGAACACACTGAACTCGACCTCGTCCAACTGCACGTCCGCGCCGATGCGACGGAACTGCTCCTGCAGCAGCCGGGCGTACTGCCGCCGCAGCTGGCTCGTCGTCGGCACCAGGATGTGGAACGCCAGCGGCTGGCTGTCCCGCTCCCGGATCCCGTCGCCGTTCGAATCGCGCCAGCCGAGCCGCGTGAGCGATCGAGCGGCCTGTGCCGAGTCATACGGCAGGTCGCGCGTCTCGGGGTCCCAGATCGACCAGATGCGGGCGAGCGGGCCGGGCGGGACCTGCGCGAGGTCGCCCCAGACACTGTGGCGCAGCCCCTCGCGATCCACCGCCATCGCGAGCGCGCGCCGCAGCAGCCGGTCGCCGAACAGGGGGTGCGGCTTCGCCGTGTCACCGTTGGTGGACAGGTTGAACGCGAGGAAACCGTACACCGCGCCGTGGTAGGGGTACAGCGTGAGGTTGGACGCCGCCTGGGCGCGTTTCACGTTGTCCGGCGGGCCCAGCACCTCCACGGCGTCGGCGTCGCCCGCGATCACCTGGGTGACGGCGACCTGGAGGTCGGGAGTGAAACGCCAGATCAGACGCCGGATGTGGGGGCGTCCCAGAAAGAAGGTCGAATCCGCCGCGAGCTCGACGCTCTCGCCCGCCTTCCACGCCACGAAGCGGTACGGTCCGTCGCCCACCGGCGCGCGCCCCAACGCTGCGCTGCGCCACTGCGAGCGTGGCACCGGGCGCAGCAGATGTGCCGGCAGTATGTGCATATGGTACACTGCATCGTAGAACATTTCCGGATACCGGGCGTGGAACCGGAAGACGGCGGTGAGCGAGTCCCGCGTGGTAACCGCGCTGATCGTGCGCAGCGACGAGCGGAACGCCGAGTTCACGAGCGAGTCGGTGTAGATGTCGAACGTGAACGCAACGTCGGCGGCGGTGACGGGGCGTCCGTCCTGCCAGTGCGCGCGCGGGTCGAGGTGGAACACGAGGGTGAGCGGGTCGTCCCACTCCCACCGCTCCGCGAGCTGCGGCTGGAAGTCCTCGTCGCCCACGGTGTTCCCCGAGAGGCCCAGGTCCGCGAGCTTCAGGAAGACCTGCTCAAAGATGTCCTGGGCGTATTGTTGCTGGGTCACTGGGGGTAGCAGGATGTCCGGCTCCCCCGCCGCGGCGAACACCAGGGTGCCGCAGTAATCGCCGGCGCACCCGCGGCGGCGCTCGCACGCCGTGATGGAGACCAGCACGGCCGTGGCGAGGGCGGTCAGGGCGAACGAGGTCTTTGACCCTAAAGGACTCCCTGACGGTCGCGGTCGGACGGTGGGCATCGCGCCTAACATTCTATCCCCGGGCTAGCGGCGCCAGGTCCAGGAGTCGCGAAAGGCGGCGGTCGAGGGCGGTCGGTCGGTCAAGGGCGGTCGAGGGCGGTCGAGGTCAGGGAATCGTCCCAGGTCGCGGCGATCGCTTCGGCAACTTCCTCGAAGGTGACCCTCCGGCCAAGCGCGGCAGTGAGCGTCGTTTCCCCGCTGACGGCTGATGGCTGACGGCTGACGGCTCGCAGCATCTCCTGCGATCCATCCCGCAGAATCGAGCCGTGCTGCAGGAATGCCCGTCCCTGCCGGACCTGTGCGGAGCCGATCACCTTGCGGCCGTGGACGAGGACTTCGCCGCCGACGGGCGCTGCGAAGCAGGAAGCGGGACGGTCGGACAGTCGGACGGTCGGACGGTTGGATGCCAGCACGGGATCGGCTCCCAAGCGGCGCAGCGCCGCGGCGAGGCGCTCGTGGATTGCCCGGTACGCCTGGCGCGGGGAGCCGAACGCGGCGAGCGGCGCGGCGACGGCGTAGGTCACCTCATGCTCGTGCCAGACCGCGCGACCCCCGGTGGGCCGGCGGACCACGTCGCAGCCGAGGCGCGCGATGGCGTCCCGGTCGTAGCGCTCGCGCGCGGGCTCGTTGCGTCCGAACGAGATGCAGCGCGGGTCAAAGCGATACAGGCGCAGGAACGCTCGGCCCGTCCGATCCGCTTCTTCAAGCAGCGCCTGGTCGATCGCCATGTTCTCGGCGCCGGGACGACCGGCAGGCTCGAGGAGGAGCTGCCAGGTCGGACGGTCGGACAGTCGGACGGTCGGACAGTCGGACGGGGAGGGGCGGGGACAGTCCGACCGTCCGACTGTCCGACCGTCAGTCTGCCGCGAGCGCATACGCTTCCACCGGCGGGCACACACACACCAGGTTGCGGTCCCCATAGGCGCCGTCCACGCGGCCCACCGACGGCCACACCTTGTGCTGGCGGGTCCAGACGGCGGGGAAGGCCGCGCGCTCGCGCGAGTAGGGCCGATCCCACGCATCGGCGATCACGTCCTCCAGCGTGTGGGGCGCGTTCGTGAGGAGGTTGTTGCCGCGGGGTTGCCGTCCCTCCTCGACCTCGCGGATCTCGGCGCGGATCGCGATGAGAGCGTCGCAGAAGCGGTCGAGCTCTTCCTTGGATTCGCTTTCGGTCGGCTCGATCATCAGCGTGCCGGCGACGGGAAACGAGACCGTCGGGGGGTGAAAGCCGTAATCGATGATGCGCTTGGCGATGTCCTCCACCTCGATCCCCGCCGACTGCTTGAACGGGCGAGTGTCGACGATGCATTCGTGGGCGACGCGGCCCTTGGCGCCGGTGTACAGCACCTCGTAATGCGGCGCCAACCGCCGGGCCACGTAGTTGGCGTTGAGGATCGCCAGCTTGGTGGCCTCGACCAGCCCCTCCCGGCCCATGAGGGCGATGTAGGCCCAGGAGATGGGGAGGATCCAGGCGCTCCCCCACGGGGCGGCCGACACGGTACCGCACGGCTGCTCCCGGCGCAGCGGCACCACCGGATGATCGGGCAGGAACGGCCCGAGGTGGGGGGCCACGCAGATCGGCCCCATTCCCGGCCCGCCGCCGCCGTGCGGAATGCAGAACGTCTTGTGGAGGTTCAGGTGGCAGACGTCGGCTCCCATGTCGGCGGGCCGGCAGAGGCCCACTTGGGCGTTCATGTTGGCGCCGTCCATGTAGACCTGACCGCCGTGGGCGTGCACGATCTCGCAGACCTGCCGGATCGTCCCCTCGAAAATGCCGGTGGTGGACGGGTAGGTGACCATCAGCGCGCCGAGCGTGCTCTTGTGCTCGGCCGCCTTGGCGCGCAGGTCCGCGAGATCGATGGTGCCGCGCGCATCGGTCTGCACCGGCACGACGGTCAGCCCCGCCATGACGGCACTCGCGGGATTGGTGCCGTGGGCGGAGGTCGGGATGAGACAGGTGGTGCGGTGGCCTTCGCCGCGCGAGCGGTGATACGCGCGGATCACGAGCAGTCCGGTGAACTCTCCCTGCGATCCCGCGTTGGGCTGCAGCGAGACGTGCGCGAAGCCGGTGATCTCGGCGAGCATGTCCTCGAGCTGCCGGAACAGCGTGCGATACCCGGTCGCCTGCTCGCGCGGGGCGAACGGGTGCAACCGGTTGAACTCCCGCCACGAGAGCGGCACCATCTCGGTCGTGGCATTGAGCTTCATCGTGCACGAGCCCAGCGGGATCATCGACGTGGTGAGTGACAGGTCGCGCGCCTCGAGCCGCTTGATGTAGCGCAGCATCTCGGTTTCCGAGCGATAGCGGTGGAACACCGGGTGCGTGAGGTAGGACGAGCTGCGCCGCAGGGCATCCGGGATGGCGGTGTCGGCCTTGGCCCCGAGATCCTCGACCATGAACGGCAGGACCTCGTTGAGCGAGAACGCGGCCACCAGGTCCGCGAGGTCGCCGAGCGTGGTGGCCTCGTCGAGCGACACGCCGATGCGGGTCGGCGAGATGACCCGCAGGTCGATGCGGCGCGCGCGGGCCGCGTCGATCAGTCGCGGCAGCGCCCACGACTCGACCTCGATGCACAGCGTGTCGAAGAAGGTCGCATGCACCACGCGGTAGCCCAGCCGCGTCACCGCGTTCGCGAGCAGCACCGTGAGCGTATGGACCCGCTCGGCGATGCGGCGCAAGCCCTCGGGGCCGTGGTACACCGCATACATGCTCGCCATCACGGCGAGCAGCACCTGTGCGGTGCAGATGTTGCTCGTCGCCTTCTCGCGGCGGATGTGCTGCTCGCGCGTCTGCAGCGCCATGCGCAGCGCCGGCCGGCCGCTCGCGTCGCGCGAGACGCCGATGATGCGCCCGGGGACATAGCGCCTGTGCTCCTCGCGCGTCGCGAAAAACGCGGCGTGCGGGCCGCCGTACCCCATCGGCACGCCGAAGCGTTGCGAGTTGCCGACCGCGATGTCGGCGCCCCACTCACCGGGAGGCTTGAGCAGCGTGAGCGCGAGCAGGTCGGTCGCCACCGTCACGAGCGCCCCCACGGCGTGCGCCCGCTCGCACACCGCGCGGTAGTCTTCGATCCGGCCGTCGGTCGTCGGGTATTGCAATAGCGCGCCGATCACGCCGGGCCGGAACTCGAAGCTGGCCGGATCGGCGACCACGGTCTGGACACCCCGTGCCTCCGCCCGCGTCCGGACCACGGCGATCGTCTGCGGGTGGCACGCGTCCGCGATCATGAACACGGGCGTCACGCCCGCCGGAGGCCGCGCCACGGCTTCGGTCAGATGCATCGCCTCGGCGGCGGCGGTGGCTTCGTCGAGCAGGGAGGCGTTGGTGATGGGGAGGGCGGTGAGGTCGGCGACCATCGTCTGGAAGTTGAGCAGCGCTTCCAGTCGCCCTTGGGCGATCTCCGGCTGATAGGGCGTGTACGCCGTGTACCAGCCCGGGTTCTCCACGATGTTCCGCTGGATCACCTGAGGCGTGAAGGAGTGGTAATAGCCCATCCCGATGTAGGAGCGGTACAGCTGGTTCTGCGCCGCGAGGCCGCGCAGCGCCTGGAGCACCTCCCGCTCCGTCCGGCCGGGCGGCAGCGCCAGGGGTCGGCCCAGCCGGATGTCGGCGGGCACCACGCTGTCGATGAACTCGTCCAGCGATGCCGCGCCCACGAATTGCAGCATCGCCCGGGTCTCATCGGGACTCGGCCCGATGTGGCGCGTCACGAAGCGGTCGGCCGGCAGCAGGGAAGCGCGCGCCGTGGGCATGTTGGAGGGGTTATTCGCCAATATGCTTCTGGTACTCCTCGCTCCCCAGCAGTTGGTCGAGCTCTTTCGGACTTTTCACCCGGAGCCGGATCATCCAGCCCTCGCCGTAGGGGTCGCGGTTCACGAGGGCAGGGTCATTTGCCAATGCCGCGTTGACCTCGGTGACCGTGCCAGCGAGGGGGGAAAAGAGCTCCGAGACTGCCTTCACCGCTTCGATCGTCCCGAATACGTCCATGCGCGCGAACGTCGCCCCGACCTTGGGGAGGTCGACGTACACGACGTCGCCCAGCTCGCCCTGTGCATAATCGGTGATCCCGACCTGCACGACCGCTGTGTCGTCGGTCTCCTTGACGTACTCGTGCTCTTCGGTGTAGCGCAGGTCCGGCGGCGTTTTCGACATGCAGGGTTCGCTCTCGCTCGCGGCGTCACCAAGGTCGGGGCGAAGGTTACCGGGGCACTAAACCCCTGTCAACCCAATGGGTTGGCCGACGGGAACAGATCCGGTCGCGGTGCCACGCCGCGGCCGCCGGGCTCGACCAGCCGCAGCCGGTCGGCGCCCCACGGGCGCAAGTCGAGCCGCACCGCGACCGGGTCGGGGTCATCGCTCAAGAGGACGAGTAGACCGGGCCGCCCGGCGCGCTCCCACGCCCGTTCGACGCTCGCCGCCGCCCCGGCGGTCGCCACGATGGCGTCGGGCGGCGGGTCGGCGCGCGCCAGCGCCTTCTCGACTGCGCTCCCGCCCGTCACACGGCGCACCGCCAACCCCGCGTCCGAGTAGCGCTCCACGATCGCGTCCAGAGGGGAGGCCGCGCGTTTGCCTTCCCCGTCGGCCGCCGCCACGAGCAGCGATTGGGCGGGTCGACCGAGCGCCGCGCGGGCGGCCCGACGGCGCAGCGCCTCGAATACATCGCGCGCCGCGCGCTCGAGCTGCGGCACTGAGCCGTCGTTGTCGATGACGAAGTCGCTGCGCGGGCGCTTGCGCTCCGCCGGCATCTGCGCGGCGATCATCCGGTCGGCCTCTTCGTTCGACAGTCCCCGCATCGCGCGCAACCGCGTACGTCGCAGCGGGACGCCCGCATCCACCAGGACGACGGCGTCGAACTGCCCGGGCTCGAGCACCTCGAACAGCAGGGGGATGTCGTTCACCACCAGCACGTCGCCCCGCTCGCGCGCTTCGCGCGCGAGATCGTCGCGGCGGCGCCGCACCGCGGGGTGGACGATGGCGTTGAGAGCGTCGAGCGCGGCCTGGTCGCCCATGACTTTGGAGCGCAGCGCCGCGCGATCGAGCGAGCCGTCCGGGGCGAGCACGTCGGACCCGAAGCGCTGCGCGATGGCGGCGAGCACCTCGCCGCCCGGCGCCTGCGCTTGGCGCACCAGCTCATCGGCGTCGATGATCGTCGCGCCCCAGCCGCGGAACAGCTCGACGACCGTCGACTTGCCGGCGGCGATGTTCCCCGTAAGAGCTACGTTGAGCATGACAGCCATTTCGGATTGCGGATTGCGGATTGCGGATTGAAGCACGACGAATCCAATCCGCAATCCGCAATCGACAATCCGCAATCAGAGCAGCGCCGTCTGGTCCTCATCCTGCCTCGGCACCCGATGACACTGCCGGCACCGCGCCTCGTACGACTCCCGTCCCCCGACCATGATCGTGGGACTGTCCCACAGGGCGGGCCGGCCGTTGACGAGGCGCTGGTTGCGGCTCGCCGGCTCTCCGCACACCACGCAAATCGCCTGGAGCTTGTCGACGATCTCCGCGATGGCGAGCAGCGCCGGCATGGGCCCGAAGGGGAGGCCCCGGAAATCCATGTCGATGCCGGCGAGCACGATCCGCACTCCCTGGTCGGCGAGCGTGTTGGCCACGTCCACGATACCGTCGTCCAGGAACTGCACTTCGTCCACGGCGAGCACCTGCGTGTCGGGGCGGCGGCGCGTCATGATCTCGTCGGAGGAGTCGACCGGCTCGGCCTCCACGAGACCGCCGTCGTGGGTGCTGATCGAATACAGCCCGGCGTAGCGGGCGTCCAGGTGGGACTTGAACACCTGGACCTGGTTCTTGGCGATGACCGCGCGCCGCACCCGCCGGATCAGCTCCTCGCTCTTGCCGGAAAACATGACCCCGGCGATGACTTCGATGCGACCGGGGCGGGTGCGGTGTTGCATGCGGGGTGGAAGGGTAGTTTCTCGGGGCGGGTGGGTCAAGGAAACGCAGCTATCTTGCGGATTTTCGGGGGGGTACCCCATATTGTGGCGGTTTCATGCGGCTTTTCCGGCGCCCCGTGCCTAAAGGGGCGGAATTTCAAGGCTTCTCCGGGGCCTAGACCCTCACAAGGAGATACCGTGAACAAAGCCGAGCTGACCGGTGCGCTGGCCATGCGGACGAAGATGTCCAAGGCCGACGCGAGCCGGGCGATCGAAGCCCTGTTCGACGACAAGGGCATCATCGCCGGCGAGCTGAAGAAGGGCGCCAAGGTGCAGATCACGGGGTTCGGGAATTTCGAAGCACGCAAGCGCGCCGCGCGGATGGGCCGCAATCCCAAGACGGGCGGCGTGATTCAAATCAAAGCGTCGATCGCGCCGGCGTTTCGCGCCGGGAAGCAGTTGAAGATGGTAGTGAACAACCGGAAATAACCCACGGCACGAGCCGTGGGATGCTGCACCCGGGCCGCCCCGCTGGGCGGCCCGTCGGCGTTTCAGGAGGGCTCGGGCAGGGCGAGTCGCAGCCCGCGGTGGCAATGGCGGCAGGTCACGGGCTGCGGTACCCGCCACCGCGGGGCGAGCTCGAGCAGCTGCTCGGTGCCGCAGTCGGGGCACGTGCCCCGGGTGCCGGACGCGAGCTCCACCGTGCCGAGTCGCTGGGAGAATTGCCACGCGCCGTACAGCAGGAACGACGGCACGAGCAGAAAGTGGGCGACCGGAATGAGCACGGACAGCAGCGCCACCCCCCACCACTTGCCGAGTCCCGCCAGCGCGCGACGCCAGCGTTGCTGGCGCGTGAACATCTGAATCGCGGCGGTGCCGCGGGTCGGCGCGCCGTGATACCCGCTGAGAATGAAGGGCTGGAGCCGGCTTCCTTCTGAAACGAATCGTTCGGTTTCGATCATCGGATGGGCGTAGTACCGCGCGTCCGGATGTCTCGTTCCGTCAGACCTGCCGATCGAGCCGCGCCTGCGCGCGGCGCCCCCTGATCGTGACGCCGGTGAGGCCGCGCACGACTTTCTCCGCGACCGGGGGCGCGACTTCGAGCAGCGTGAACGTGTCGCGCACGTCGATCCGGCCGAGGTGATTCTTCTCGAGCCCGACCTCCCGGATCAGCGCCCCCACCAAGTCCTTTGCCGCGACGCGATCCTTTTTTCCCACGTTCACGAACACCCGCGTCCATGTCGCCGCCGGCGCAACAGCAGGCTGGCTGACGTCTGACGTCTGACGTCTGAGAGCCAGCAACGCCGCCGCCACTTCCGCCGGGTCGAACCGCTCGAACAGCGGGCTCAGGAGCGCCAGCTCGGGGTCCACGCCGCCGTGGGCGACGAGTCGCTCGATCTCGGCGCCGAGCGCGTCGATGCGGTCGCGGGCCCGGTCCGCCGCGGAAGGCAGCGGCACGGGCATGAGCGGCGCGGCGACGGAACGGAGGTATGGCAGCTGCGCCGCCGTGGCGAGAACCACCGGCTCGCCGAGCCGGGCGAGCGCGGCGAATTGCTCGCGGGTCGGCAGGCGCGTGCACAGGACGGCGTCGGGCGGCGCCGGGGGGGGGGCGTCGAGCGGCCCGCCGTCCCAGAGGAACGGGCGCTGGGCGTCGAGCGCCTCGAGCACGTCGCGCACGGCGGCGTGACGACGGACGCGCGGGACCACAGCGTAGCGGGCGGGTCCCAGGGGACCGAGCGGCGCGCCGTCGGCGCCTGCGGGGGATGCGCCCACCACCAGGGCGCGGCGGGCGTGCCGCTCGAGGAAGTCGCCGAGCGCCGCGGGATTCCAGCTGAGCACGACGCGATGCGCCTGGTGCGCTTCGGCGAGCAGCGTGTCGAGGGCGGCGGCGTGCTCGCCCGACACGAGGGCCTCAGGCCACGCGACCACGACCGTAGAGATGGCGTCGAGCTTCAGCGCCGAGCGCGCGACGAGCGCGGCGAGGTCCTGCACCGCACCGGCGAGCAGCGGGACGGCCCGCTCTTTGAGGATGTGCGTGGCTCGGGAGAGGCCGGTGACGGCGTGAACGCGCATACCCGCCGGAGCCGCCGCCGCCCACTCCGCCGCGGACCCATGATCCGCGCACACGATCACGGCGGGTGCGCTCACCAGCTCCCACACCGCGGCTGCCTGCTCCACGTCCGGTGGCAGGACCAGCACCAGATGGCGGCCGCGCTGCAGCGCAGCCTTCGCTTCGTCCAACGTCACACGATCCTCGGTTGTCAAAGGGCGGACGTACGCGGAGCATGGTAGCTTGCGGAGCGCACACGCGCAACGGAGGCGAACCCATTGCGGATTGTGGATTGCGGATTGCGGATTGGGTCGGACCCGGTTCGATCGAGACGCGAGCTCTCGTGGCACGAACTCGCCCTGCCAATCCGCAATCCGCAATCCACAATCCGCAATCTCCTGCTCCTGACCCTCGCCAGCGCACCGCTTGCCAGCCAAACGCCGCGGCCCAGAGCGCGGGACATCGGCCTGGTCGTCGGCGTCCTTCCGCCCGGGCCGCTCGACGCCATCACCGACGTGGACGGGGTGCGGGTGGGCCACACGACCGTGACGCGCGGTGATTCGATCAACACGGGGGTCACCGCGATCCTGCCGCACGCCGGCAACATATTTCGCGAGAAGGTGCCCGCCGCGGTCGTCGTGGGGAACGGCTTCGGCAAGCTCGCCGGCTCGACGCAGGTGAACGAGCTGGGCGAGCTCGAGTCGCCGATTGTCCTGACGTGCACGCTGTGCGTCCCGCGCGCGGCGGACGCGGTACTCACCTACCTGCTCGGCCTCCCCGGGAACGCCGACGTGCGCTCCGCCAATCCCGTCGTGGCCGAGACCAACGACGGCTTTCTGAACGACATCCGGGCCCGGGCCATCACCGCGGAGGACGTGCTCGGCGCGATTCGGAGCGCGGCGCCGGGCAGGGTGGCGGAAGGGGCGGTGGGCGCGGGCCGGGGGACCGTCGCGTTCGGTTGGAAGGGCGGCATCGGCACCGCGAGCCGGCGGCTGCCCCGGACGCTCGGCGGCTGGACCGTGGGCGCGCTGGTGCAGAGCAACTTCGGCGGGGTGCTGACCATCGGCGGCGCGCCGGTGGGACGGGAGCTGGGGCAATACTACCTGAAGGACCTAGGGGCGCAGCATGCTGCGCCCCTACACCCCACAGCAGATGGCTCGGTCATTATCGTCGTGGCGACCGACGCGCCGCTGGATCACCGGCAGCTCGAGCGGCTGGGCCGCCGCGCCCTCGCCGGCCTGGCCCGGACGGGGAGCAGCATGAGCAACGGGTCGGGCGACTATGTGATCGCGTTTTCGACGGCGACGGTGCCGGATGCTCCGCGACGGCCGCCGAGCCCGGCGCGGCCGCCGGCCGGAGCGGAGCGTCCGGCAGCGGAGCCGGTCGTGCGGCTGATCGACACGGTGGCGGTCGTGGCCAACGACGCGATGTCTCCCCTGTTCCAGGCGGTCATCGAAGCGACCGAAGAGGCCATCTACAACTCGCTGTTGCGCGCCGTGTCGGTTCGGGGCTATCGTGGCACGGTGAGCGCGTTGCCCGTCGATTCGACGATCGCCGTCCTGAAACGGTTCGGAGTCATCCGTCCATGAGTCAGAGCATGCCCACCCCCTCCATCCCCAGCACCCGCGGGCCGGGTTACGGCTTGTCCCCGAACCTCCACCACCTCGAGACGTCCGCCACCATCGCGATCTCGCAGGAAGCCAAGCGGCGCAAGGCGGCGGGGGAAGACGTGATCGACCTGGGCGCGGGGGAGCCCGACTTCCCCACGCCGCCGATCCCGGCGGACGCCGGCGTGCGCGCGATCCGCGAGGGCAAGACGCATTACCCGGCGAACGAGGGGATCCTGGAGCTGCGGGCGGCCGCGGCGCAGCAGCTATCGTTGCTCTCGGGCGGCCGTCCGGTGAACGCGGACCACATCGTGGTCTCGAACGGCTCGAAGCAATCGCTCTTCAACGTCTGCTTCAGCGTGTTCGGTCCCGGCGACGTCGTCGCCATCCCCGCGCCGGCGTGGGTGTCGTATCCGCAGATCGTGCACCTGACGCGCGCGCGGCCGATCCTGGTGCCGGGCGATCCGGAGTGGGGGCTCAAGCTGAGCGTGCGGGATCTGCAACGCGTGGTGCCGGGCGCCCAGGGGTTGATCCTGTGCTCACCCTGCAACCCCACCGGGTCGGTGTACACGCTCGCCGAGCTCAAGGCGATCGCCCAGTGGGCGCGCGATCACAAGGCGTGGGTGATCGCCGACGAGATCTACCGCCGCATCCACTACGGGCCGGGTCCGGCGCCGTCGTTCCTCGACCTGCCGGACGAGCTGCTCGAGCGCGTGGTCATCATCTACGGGGTCAGCAAGGCGTATGCGATGACGGGGTGGCGGATCGGCATGGCGCTCGCCCCGCCCAAGGTGGCCAAGGCGATGGCCGCGCTGCAGTCCCATACCACCACGGGTGCGAACCACCCGGCGCAGTGGGCGGCGGCGGCGGCGCTGGCGGACGAGCGCGTGGAGCAGGACGTCACGCGCATGGTGGCGGAGTTCCGCAAGCGGCGCGAGCTCGTCGTCAGCCGCTTCCGCCGGGACCTCCCGGGCGTCGAGTTCGTGGACCCGCTGGGCGCGTTCTACTTCTTCTTCCGGGTGGATTCGTTCGGCGGGATCAGCGGCACGGAGTTCTGCACGCGGCTGATCACGTCCACGGGCGTGGCACTGGTCCCGGGCGCCGCGTTCGGGGATGATCGCTGGGCGCGGCTGAGCTACGCGGCGGCGACGGAGGACATCGCGAACGCCCTCGATCGGATCATCGGGTTCGCGACGAAGCTCGCCGACTAGAGCTTCGCCGGGCGGTGCGAGAGCACCTCGACGCCCTTGTCGGTCATCAGGCAATCGTCCTCGATCCGGACGCCGAACTTCCCGAGCTGATAGATCCCCGGCTCGATCGTGAACACCATCCCCGGCTCGAGCCGCGTTTGGTTGCCCTCGACCAGGTAGGGCACTTCGTGGCCGTCCATGCCGAGGCCGTGCCCCAGGCGGTGCGTGAAGGAGGGACCGTACCCGCCGTCCGCGATCACCTTGCGGGCGGCGCGGTCCATCTCCTGACACGGCGTGTACAGCGGCCGCCCGAGCTCGATCGCGGCGCTCTGCGCGTCGTGCACCAGATTGAAGACTTTCGTGAACTCGTCGGACGGGTGATCCCCGAACCAGATCGTGCGGGTGATGTCGGACTCGTAGCCGGTGACGCGACAGCCACAGTCGATCAGCACGACCGTTTCCCGCTCGAGCCTGGGGCCCGCCGGGCCGCCGTGCGGTAGCGCGCTCGAGGGGCCGAACTGCACCAGCCCGCCGCCCGGTGCGCCCCGCTGCTGCATCTCGCGGGACAAGAGCTGCGCCACGTCGCGCTCGCTCATTCCGATCGCGACCTGGGTGAACGTCGCGGCAATGGCCGCCTCGGTGATTTCGATGGCGCGCCGGATCAGGGCGACTTCCTCGGGAGCCTTGATGATCCGCAGCCGCTCGGTCACCGGGGCGGCGTTCACGAACTTCCACCCGGACAGCTGGTCCGCCAGCGCCACATACACGTCGTAACTGGTGGTGGACTCGAGCGCGATCACGCCGTTGCCGCGCGGCTTCAGCTCCCGCACCACGTTCTTGACCAGCTGGTACGGGTTCGCCTGCTCCTGCCAACCCCGCGCGTCCGCAATGGCGCCGTGCTGCTTGATCCGCTCCACTTCGAATGCGGGGCACACCACCACCGTCTTCCCCGTGGCGGGGACGACGACCGCGATCAGGCGCTCGCTGCGGCCGGGGTTGTAGCCGGTGAAGTACTCGTAGTTGGTGCCTGGCGTGGCGATGAGGAAATCGAGCTTGCGGTTCTTGAGCTCGGCCTGGGCGCGCTCGATGCGGCGGGCGAAGACTTCCGGAGCAAGGGTGGGCTCCTGAGCCGATTGCGGATTGCGGTTTGTGGATTGCGGATTGGGCGGTCCGGACGGCGAATGCTGCCAATCCGCAATCCGCAATCCGAAATCCGCAATTGTCGCTGCGCCCGCCGCCAAGAACTCCCGCCGCTTCATCGTCCTGGCCCCTCCCGCAAGTGCGGCCTATATTATCCGCCCTCCTGAATCCCTGGAAGGGATCGCGCCGCATGAGCTTCGAGGCACGCATCGAGCCGCTCGACGGCAAGCTCCCCAAGGTCAGCTATCACTGGGACCCCGAGACCGACATCCTCTCCGTCGCCTGCAAAGGTGGCGGCAAGGCGAGCGGGTTGAACGGTACCGTGGATCTGGAAGGGCGGGACGGATCGTTCGTCGTGATCGACGTGGCGGGCGGGTGCCTGCGCGGCGTCGATGTGGTGACCTGGCCCGATGACATCCGCACCCTGGAGCTGCTGCCGACCCCGGAGCCCAGCAAGGAGGGGAGCGTCACCTTTCCGAGCCGCACGTCCCAACCGGGTGTCGCCGCGGTCGAGGTGGACACGGCGCTCACGGTCGAAAAGAATCAGCAGGAATCGGTGTTCCACCTCCGCGTGGGACGCACCCGTCCCGCGACCGTCGTGCGCGTCGCGGACCGACTGCTCGTCGAGGTCGACAAGCAGTCCCGCCTCGTGGGGCTCTGGTTCCTCGACGTCCCGCCCTTCCCGAACGTCGAGGCGACCGCCTGATCGTGGACGAGCGGCTCGAACGGTACATCACCGAGCTGTTCGCCCCTGAAGATTCCATCCTGGCTGCCATCAGGGCGCGACACGCGGCGCTGGACCTCCCACCGATCCTCATCTCCGCCGACGAAGGGAAGCTGCTGCACGTGCTGCTGCGCGCCGTGGGGGCGAGCCGGGTGCTCGAAATCGGCGCCCTGGCAGGGTACTCGGGGGTCTGGCTGGCCCGCGCGCTGCCGCGCCACGGTCGCCTCACGACCATCGAGCGCGATCCCCGCCACGCCGACCTGGCCCGGCGCGCCTACGTGGAAGCCGGGCTCGCGGAGCGTGTGGAGCTCATCGAGGGCACGGCGCTGGCCGTCCTGCCGACCCTGGCTCCCGGATTCGACGCAGTGTTCGTCGACGCCGACAAAGAGCCGCTGGCACAGTACTTCGACTGGAGCGTGCGGTTGCTGCGTCCCGGCGGCCTGCTGCTGTGCGACAATGCGTTCTTTCACGGGTCGGTGGTCGACGACGCGGATCATTCGCCCGGGACGGAGGGCGTGCGGGCGTTCAACCGCCTCGCCGCCACGGATCCCCGGGTCGTCTCGGCAGTGGCGCCGATTCGCGACGGCCTGGTCATCGGGGTACGAGTCTCGTCATGAGCGATCCGTTGCCGCGGGTGGGCGGCCTGGCCGAGTCTGACAAGTTCGAGCGCCTGGTGGAGGCCGCGCCCGACGTCTGGTGGAGCGCGGCCGGGCCGTTCGCCGGCCTGCACGAGCTGAACGCCGTGCGGGTGGAGTACTTCCGCCGCATCTTCGGGGGGTTTGGCGGCAAGCGGGCGCTCGACATCGGCTGTGGCGGCGGGATCCTCGCCGAGGCCCTCGCGGCGGAGGGCGCCGTCGTGACAGGGGTCGATCCATCCGAGAAATCGCTCGGTGTGGCGCGTGAACACGCCAAGCGATCCGGATTGTCTATTGGCTATCGTCTGTCGAGCGCTGAGGAGTTGGTCTCTTGCAACTTCCCTGAACCCTTCGATCTGGTTTTCGCTGTGGATGTTCTCGAGCATGTGGACGACCGCGACCGCACGCTCGCGGGAATCGCGCAGGTGCTGGCGCCCGGCGGCGGTCTCGGGTTCCTCACCCACAACCGCACCATCGCCGCGTTCCTCCAGGTGATCTGGGACGAGGAGTACGTGCACCACACCATGCCGGAAGGGTTCCACGACTTCGCGCGCTTCATCACCCCGGGCGAGCTCACGGATGGCCTGCAGCGCAACGGCATGGTGGTGCAGGAGATGAAAGGGATCGTCCGCGCGGAAGAGGGGAGCGGGCGCCGGGTCCTCACCGACGACCTCACCGTGACCTACCTCGGCTGGGCGCTGCGGACCCGGTAGCGGTGCCCCCCCTTCCTTCCTGGGTGGACGCGATCCTGGCGGCCGGCGCGGTGCCCGCGTCCGCCGTCCCCGACGCGAGCGCCGGCCGCAGCGATCTCGAGGAGTTCACCGGCGCCGACGGGGTCGAGGATGCCCTGCTCCGGACCTATTCCGTCGCCGACGTCCGCCCCCTGGCGCCCGGGGCGGTCGCCTTCCTGGACGGCATCGAGCAGTGGCGCGTCGTGGGGTACGGCGGCGTGACGCCGATCGTGCGCGGCTACGTGGCGGCCGCGGTGCGCCGCCGCGGCCCGGACCGGCGGCTTCGCACCGCCGGCGAGGCGTCGCGCGAGCTCGCCATCACGCGGCTCGCATCGCTCGCGGAGCCGCTGCGCCGGGCGCTGGCGGCGTCCGGAGTCGACGTGGTGGAGCTCGCGGAGGCGGACGTGGGGCAGCCGGGCCGGGCGATCGAGGCGGCGCGGCGCGAGCTGGAACGGGCCCGTGCGGCGCAGGAGCGCGAGCTCGCCGAGCGGTTCCTGGCCGCACTCGGCCCGGACGAGTGGCTCGTGGTGGACGGCGTGCTGTCCGACTCGGCCGCACTCTCGGCGCACCCGCGCGCCCTCGGGGTGATCAAGAGCCACGGGGCGCAATACTTCGAGGGTGCCGAGCTCGAGCGGGCGCTCACCCTGCCCGCGGGACACCGCACCTCCGTGTTCCAGCCGCGGAGCCGCGGCGCGCGCCGGGCGATCTACTCCTGGTACCTCCGGCTGTGGCCCTGGGAGGGCAACGACCTGCTGTACGGCCTGCTGCGCGTCGAGGCCCGGGCGGACGCCGCCACCGTCGCACGGGCGGCTGCGGTGTCGGCGTGGCTGTTGCGCGAGCGGGCCCCCGTGTCCACCCCCGACGCGCGCTGGGACCGCTTACTTTATCCTATCCACGATGTGGAGACGTATCTGAGATCTCGCACCCCGCGCGACGTCATCGCGCCTCGCGGCTCCCGCCTCCCGCGGACCGGATCGTGATTCGCCAAGCCGGGCCAGCGGTCCCGGCCCCCCTCGGGCGCGTCGTCGCCACCGAGCTCAAGCCGACCACGCCCCACCAGTTTCACTTCTGGACCGCGAACGAGACGACGATCGGGATCGGGGCGATAGTACGGGTGGAAGAGCCGGGGGAACGGCCGGGGAAGGGGGAAGGGGGAAGGGTCGTCTACGGCGTAGTGACGGACGGGTTCGCGTACTCCGATCTCGCGACTCCGCTACACGACGTGGTGGGCGCCGAGGGAGACCCGGCGCGGGCGGCCGAGAGTCCCAGCGTCCGCCAGGAGATCCGGCTCTGGACCGCGGCGGTGCTGCGCCAGCAACCCGAGGAGCCGCTGCAACCCGTGCCGCTCGGTGCCGTCTACGTCGCGGGCGACGCCGACGTCGCGCAGGCGCTCCGCATGGACGCCTACCTGGCCGGCGCGCAGCCGAGCGGGATTCCCGTCGGCCTCTACACGGCGGCGGGCCTCGAGGCGCCCGTGTACCTGGACGCCGACTTCCTGCTCGGCCCCGAAGCCGCGCACTTGAACATCTCCGGCGTGTCGGGGCTGGCCACCAAGACGAGCGCCGTCGAGTTCCTGCTCGCCTCGATCTTCCAGCATTTCCCGGCTCACAAGGGCCGGGTGGCCGCGCTGTGCTTCAACGTGAAGGGTCCGGACCTTTGCTTCCTCGATCGCCCGGGGGCGCTCGACGACGCGGACCGGCGGCGCTACGAGCGCCTCGGCATCACGCCCCAGCCGTTCGAGCGGGTGCGCTACTACGCGCCCTTCAAGGCCGACGGGGTGAACTTGAACACGTTACGGACGCACCCGGACCTGGTGGGGGACGTCGAGCCGCTGGTGTGGGGGCTCTCGGAGGTGCTCGATTTCGCCGAAGTCCTGCTGAATCGCGACGACATCGACGCCAAGGCCGACGCGTTCATCGATTTCCTGTCCGATCGCGTCGTCAACAAGGAGTTCGACGACGGGTTCGGCGGCAGCCACCGGGTGCAGACGTTCGCCGATCTGGACGCGCTGTTCCGGGCGATCTTCGACGGACTCGAGCTGTCGGGGCGAAGCGATATGTGGCGCACGCATCACATCGCCACCATTCGCAAGGTGCGG
>Ga0209156_10000082_pt1 | contig 65676 bp, 55 predicted proteins | sample GraSoiAngelo_124_FD_185881 | JGI IMG/M metagenome (GOLD analysis project Ga0209156, IMG submission 185881) | Grasslands soil microbial communities from the Angelo Coastal Reserve, California, USA - 14_0927_05_20cm (SPAdes) (version 2) | ecosystem: Environmental > Terrestrial > Soil > Grasslands... | reverse complement strand
ATCTCACGTGCCACCCTGAGCCGGCATTTACGCGAGCTGGATCATAAGTGATCCGACGATGATCGAAATGATACCAGATGGCTTAGATTCTGGGCCATCTTCAAATCCCATCGAAATGGTGGGGGCCAGAATTTTAGCTAATCGCATTAGGATTATAAAAGACTGCTGAACAGGTCATTAGGTATCGAATAAAAGCTGCGAATTGCGAAAGAAATCGGGAGCAAAAATCTCATGGCACAAATAGTGGTAATAGGGCGCATGTGAGTTCGTCGAAGGAAAAAAAGGACGCAGATTCTGGGGAGCGTGGAGCTCAACGGCAGAAGCGTTCGAAAGATAAGCTGATCCGTTTGGACGACCTGATCCCAGACGAGAAGGTCGTGGGCGGGGGCAAATATTTCGGCGCGACTGACACAACCCAAAACCAAAAAAACAACTAACAAACTGAAAGGTAATATGAGCGAAGAAAACAAAGAAAAGAAAGATAAGGGCGAAGTACGTGACCTCGAGCCCAAGAAAGATGCCAAGGGCGGCTACCGTGCTCCGCAGAAAGGCGTGCAAGGCACCCAAAAAGCCAACCAGTAACGCTCGCCAGCGCCGCACGGCGGTCCAAATCCGCTGTGCGGCCTGGCTACAAAACCAAAAGGAAACCCAATCAAAATGAGCGAAACACAAAATCCTGACCCGAATAAGAAAGACATCCCTGATTTGACGCCGGACAAAGACGCCAAAGGCGGCAGCGGCCCGCCTATGCATCGCAAGGAGCAGTAATCCTCGCCAGCCCCGCACGGCGGTTTCAATCTGCTGTGCGGCAAGGCGAGCGGCCAAGCGGATAAAGCGGATATTGAGGAAAATCGACAAGAAATTTTCTCACCTCGGTCAGGTAAAAACTTTCCGCAGCAGGAAGTAGTAGCCATACCCTGAGCCGCGCGAGCGGGTGTCAACCCCGCAGCGCGGCTCAATTTTTTCCACACTAATATGAGCAATCTGTTTCTGCGTCGTCACGATCCGCCAGCGGCAAAACGGCATACCAACGATCGAGCGCAACTGGCACGGCCGTAATTCAGAACAGCGACGTTTTCTAAATCTGGGCGGAGGGACAAATGGGTGGATCTATTTGCTCTCGATTCGCCGTACTTTTTTCTGAGCGCGAGGGGCATGATTTCATCGGTCACATTGAAAGTTCAGATACTAGTTTTTGTTTTGACCACCCCGGGGCCGCTCATTTTCGTGCTTCTGCTAATATTTTGGGTCGCGACGATTTTGCATCAGTCGGCTTGGCCATGGCTTCCCGGCAACGGGAAAAAACGCAAAGTTTTATCCCTGGCCAATTGTGGCATGGGCGCCGCTGTGGGTGTTGAAGTGATCCGCGATTTTGTTGGTGAATTTGTCTTTGGGAGGAGGTAGCGGCACGATGCCAGCGCAACGAATTGGCGGCGGCGCAGTTTAATACAAACGAGGTGGTAGGCCTGCTAGACTGTTCTTTTCAGACAACCTAAAAAGCCTAAAAATAAGAGCGAAAACTTATTGACGAGAAATCGTTAAAGTTGTAGCTCTAGTAAGCGTGGAAATTATAGCGCGTCCGCGTGGGAGAGTGACCGCGACCTTTAGTGTGGGGAAGGTTCTGGCTAAGAAATGACGCCAGCAACCACGGGCGGCAGCGTGTCTCGATCCCTCGGATTATTAGGGCAAGAAAAACCGGAACAAATCATGGAAGGTAGAATGAGCGAAGTGCAAAAAGCGAATCGTGAACCGCGTGTCAATCGCGTTGCGTCCGGAGATGGAGAGGAGGCCCCTGAGGTCACTCGTCTTCTCCATCAACTCGTTACCGAAGTGGCACGAGTCCATCGCGGCGATTCCGACACGGCGTTTCCTTCGAACCCGTGCTCGCGCGAGGAACTCGCAGCCGCCTTGCCCAAATGGAAAAGATTTATCGACCTGGCCGCAGTCACGCTCCTATTCCCAGTCTGGTTGCCGGTAATGACGTTGGTCGCACTGTGGGTCGCAGTCACTTCGCCCGGGCCCATTTTTTACCGACAGCCGCGGATCGGATTCAAGGGTCGCCGTTTCATGCTCGTAAAATTTCGCACCATGAAGGTGAATGCGGAGACTCATATTCATGAGGCATACCTTGAGCATTTGATTATTAGCGATCGTCCGATGATCAAACTGGACGCAACCGGAGATCCCCGTCTCATCCTTGGCGGGAAGTTCTTGAGAGCAACTGGTCTCGATGAGTTGCCGCAAATCTTCAATGTGCTGAAGGGAGAAATGAGTCTGGTCGGACCGCGACCTTGCACCGTTGGTGAATTTGAGCGTTATGCGCCTGAACAACGCGCGCGCGTAAATGCTTTGCCCGGCCTCACCGGGCTGTGGCAGGTCAACGGTAAAAACCGGACAACATTCCGCCAAATGATCGAGATGGATATCTTTTACTCGCGCAACATTTCTCTTTCATTAGATATGAAGATCATTCTCCGAACTGTGCCTGCGATCGTCAGCCAGTTTTTCGACTCTGTGCAACCATTGCCACGTTCTGGTGCTCAACCCACCCCGCCAGTAAAGACTTAAGCGGCCGAAAATGTCATCACCCATTAATGTTGGGGTAATCGGGTGCGGTTACTGGGGCCCGAACCTCGTCCGGAATTTCAAGGCGCTCACCAGTTGCCGTCTCAAGGCAATTTGTGACGTCAACGAGAGTCGTTTGCGTCATTTAGGCACCCTTTACTCCGACATCGACGCACACACCGACGCCGCTACCTTAATCAAAGATCCCGAGGTCCATGCCCTCGCCATCGCCACGCCGGTCGCCTATCATTACAAACTCGCCAAAGCGAGCTTGCTCGCTGGCAAACATACGCTGGTGGAGAAGCCCCTGGCTGCATCTTCGGCGGAGTGCGAGGAATTGATCGAAATCGCCGACGAAAAAGGTGTTGTGCTGATGAGTGGCCACACTTTTCTCTACTCTTCTTCCGTCCGGAAAATCTGCGACATCATCAACGCCGGTGATATTGGCGACATTCGCTACATCAATTCGCGCCGCCTCAACCTGGGATTATTTCAGAAGGACATCAACGTCGTTTGGGATCTGGCACCGCACGATATTTCCATCATCCTGCACATTCTTGGCGAATTGCCACTGACAGTGAACTGCCAGGGCAACGCGCACGTGACGTCAGGGGTTGAAGACGTCACGAATCTTTCGCTTTCCTTCCGTAACAAGAAATTCGCGACCATCCAAAGTAGTTGGCTGGAGCCGCGGAAGGTCCGGGAAATGACCATCGTCGGGACGCGGCGGATGATCGTCTATGATGATCTGCAACCGTTGGAAAAAATTCGAATTTACGATGTGCGAGTCGATCGCCCCCCGCATTACGATACCTTTGCCGAGTTTCATTACTCCTATCATTACGGGGACAGCTATATTCCCCACATTCAGCAAGAGGAACCGCTGAAGGTAGAATGCCAGCATTTTATCGATTGCATCGAAAGCGGAATGGAGCCGACGACCAGCGGCCGTTCCGGCTTGGAACTGGTCACTATTCTGGAAGCGGCAACTGCTTCGCTCAAAGCAAACGGCGCCCCGCTGAATTTCCTTCGCAAACGCGATGATGGCGTCGTGCCGCCGCGCCAGAAGCAAAGTCGCGGTGCCGTTCAGGTCGGACCTCTGGCCGTATGAGCGACGCCCGTGGGGCAAACCAACTAATCGCGCCAGACGTAAAGCTAGGGCGCGACGTGCGCATCTTTGGTTTCGTTAATCTCTACGGCTGCGAGATTGGCGACGAGACCAAGATTGGATCGTTTGTAGAGATCCAAAAAAACGCCAGAATCGGCGCGCGCTGCAAGATTTCCAGTCACACTTTTATTTGTGAAGGCGTGACCTTGGAAGACAATGTCTTTATCGGGCATGGCGTCACATTCATCAACGATCGCTATCCGCGCGCAACCAACGGCAACGGCGAGTTGAAGACCGAAGATGACTGGAGTTGCGAAATCACTCTTATCAAACGCGGGGCCTCGATCGGTTCGGGCGTGACTTTGCTTGGCGGCATCACGGTTGGTGAAAATGCAATCGTCGGCGCCGGTAGTGTTGTCATCGCCGATGTGCCCGCCAATACAACTGTCGCCGGAAACCCCGCCCGCCTGCTCAAGAATCGTTTTCCCTCTACCGATGAAAGTCCCATTCTTAGATCTTAAAGCCCATCACGCTCCGTTACGGGGCCATTTCAAAACCGCTATCGCCGAAGTGATCGATAGCGGCATCTTCGCTGGCGGCCCTGCCGTCGCAGATTTTGAGGAGGCATTCGCTGCCTTTTGCAAATGCGACTACGCGGTTGGTTTGGGTAGCGGAACCGAAGCGGTTTGGCTGGCGTTGCTGGCCTGTGGCGTCGGCCCGGGCGATGAAGTGATCACGGTGCCGAGCACTTTCATGGCAACGGCCGAGGCCATTACTTATTGCGGCGCCAAGCCCGTCTTCGTGGATGTTGACGAACACACCTACACAATGGCTCCCGATGCATTGGCCAACGCCCTAACGAGTCGTACGAAAGCTATCGTTCCGGTTCATCTCTTTGGCCAAACTGCCGACATGGATCCGATTCTAAAGTTTGCCCGCCAGCATGGCCTGGTCGTGATCGAAGATTCCGCCCAGGCACATGGTGCCGAATACAAAAATCGACGGGCTGGGTCGATGAGCGAAATCGGCTGCTTTAGTTTTTATCCTGGGAAAAACCTCGGCGCTCTTGGTGAAGCAGGGGCCATTGTCACAAATAGCCTTAAACTGGCGGACAAGATTCGCGTGCTGCGCGACCACGGGCAAGCGCGGAAATATCATCATACCATGATTGGCTGGAATTGCCGGATGGATGCGATTCAGGGTGCATGCCTCGCGATCAAATTGCGACATCTTGACCGCGGCAACGATCTGCGCCGAACGCATGCGGCCAGATACAGCGCGGCATTTAAAGAGGTCGAAGAAGTCATTTCTCCGCTAGAAGCCGAATACGCTCGCCATGTCTACCACATCTACGCCATTCGTGTGCAGGACCGCGACGAAGTGATGCGGCGGTTGGAAGGAAAAGGGATCGGCTGCGGCGTGCACTACCCGGTTCCGGTGCATCTTCAGCAGGCTTATGTCACCCTTGGTCATCAGCGTGGCGCGTTCCCGGTCTCGGAACAGATCGCGAACGAGTTTCTCTCCTTGCCAATGTTTCCCGAGCTAACCGAGGCACAAATCGATTTTGTCATTGAAACCGTTACAGAAACGGTTAGTGCGGGAGTAATAGCCTGAAAGCGGTCAGGCAAATAGCAGAGCAGGCAACGGCCGCGGCGTCGCTTCCGGTCACGCCATTGCTGCGATCTTTGCCCCGGCTAGGAGAGGAGAAGCAGGCGCACTCCGGTGGACTGTCATTAAATGCGATCCTGGTGAACCCTTTAGTGGATAACGAGTGGGACGAAGCGATCAAGCTGCATCCCGATGCCACGATCTTTCATTCAACGGCTTGGGCTCGTGTGTTGGTTGATACCTACGGTCATCATCCGTGTTACGCCCAAATGTCGTTGAATGGTAGCCTGCTTGCGCTGGTTCCAATGATGGAAGTCCAGAGCGTGCTGACGAGATCCCGTGGTGTTTGCCTGCCATTTAGCGACTACTGTGCTCCGCTTACTTTTAGTAGTTTTGGGCACGAGTTTGTGACGCAAAAGTTGCAGCAGATCGCGCGTGAGCGAGGCTGGAGCTACTTCGAGCTACGAAGCCATTCGATCATTCCCGTCGATATACCAGCTTCGGAGTCTTATTACGGCCACTTTCTTGATTTGAGAATCGGCTCGGAGGCGCTCATTTCGAATTTTTCGAGCTCGGTTCAACGAGCGGTCCGCAAAGCGCAGCGCAGTGGACTGAGTGTAAGCATTCAATCTAGCGCAGACGCGATGGCTAAGTTTTACAAGCTGCATGTCCGGACCCGCCGCCGCCACGGAGCGCCGCCGCAGCCGCAATCTTTTTTTATAAACATTCAACGACACCTAATTAGCTCCGGTTTAGGGTTTATTGTTCTCGTCGAATGTCAAAAAAACCCTATCGCGGCCGCCATGTTTTTTAAGCTGGGGCGTCATGCGGTCTATAAATTTGGTGCTTCCGAAGAAAGGTTGCAGGAGCTTCGCCCCAATAACCTCGCCATGTTTGAAGCAATAAGGTATTTGGCCGAGGGAGGCGCTGAGGCGTTGCACTTCGGAAGGACCGACACAGAAAATCAAGGCCTGCGGCGCTTCAAACTTTCGTGGGGTGCGACCGAAGAAGAAATAGGCTACGTTCGCTTTGATACGGCGAGCGCCTCTTGGAAACATTCGCGCGGCCGCGGCTCCACATTTCACAAACGCATTTTTCGCGCATTACCGGCCTCGCTTAATAGGCTGACTGGTGCTATGATATATCCGCATCTCGACTGATGCACTTCCTCCCTTAATATATGCCTGAACATAGAACAGAAGCTGAATCGTCCAATTTTAATTTACGCAATATCCTGTTCGCGCTCTTCAAATGGAAGCGAACGATCTTAGGCCTTGCTCTCTTCGGCATTGTTGTAGCTGCAGGTGTTTATTTTTTCTACCCGGCAGTGTACGAGTCGGACGCAAGGCTGCTCGTTCGTTATGTGTTGGAAAGGAGCGGTTATGATCCCGTCGACGCTCTCCAAGGTCAGGGCACCCGGGGTGGCTCCGGTCTAACCATTGACGCTGTCATCGCGGCGGAGGTTTCCATTTTAACGAGTTGGGATTTGTCGGTTCAGGTAGCAGAGGCATTGGGGCCCAACCGAGTGCTTCCTGATGCAAAAGCGCCAAGCGTCGTGGCAGCTGCCGCCGCAATTAATTCCGGTCTTTCTACTACTACATCCAAGGGAAGTAACATCATCGGGGTGTCTTACACAAATAGGAAGCCGGAAGTTACTGCTCAGGTTCTGAGTGAGCTGGTCACTCGTTATTTTACCAAGCACCTTGAAGTGCACAGATCGGCTGGCGCATTCGACTTTGTCAGTCAGCAATCTGATCAAATTCGCGCTCGACTCAATCAGACCGAAGACGCCCTCAAGGCGCTCAAGGCCAAGGCGGGAGTGATCTCGCTCGCGGATAGTATGGCTAGCCTTAATACGCAGTCCTCGCACCTGGAGGATCAATTAAGAGCGGCCGAAAACGATCTGGCCGAGCAGCAAGCCAAGGTGAAACAGATTGAGCGAGGTGGATTAGCAGTAGACTTGAACGAGACGGATAACACCAAGGATAAGGCAAAGGATAACACCAAGGATAACGCTGCACCGCCGCCCCAGCAGGCATCGACCAAGGACATCGGCGACTATCAAGCGCTGGTGACTAACCTGACGAAGCTGCGCGAGACTCAACTGGAGATGTCCGCCAAGTATACTCCTGAAAATGTACTGGTGAAAATGAACCAGGCGCACATCAACGATCTGGAGAATCAAAAACGGGATTTTGAAAGGAAGTTCCCTGAGCTCGCAATTAGTGGAGCAAAGGGCTCGGGCCAGTTGGACTTACGGGTTGAGCGTGCGCGTCTTGCCGGAATGAAGTCAAAACTAGACGATCTGCGTCGCCAAAAGATCGAGTTGCAGGATCGGATGAAACAGCTGGCCGACGTCGGACCGCAAATTGCCAGTCTTGAGCGCAACAAGGAGCTGGAGGAAACAAATTACAAGTATTATTCTGGGACTCTGCAAAAGGCACGGGTGGACGAGGCGCTTGATCCTTCCAAGATGCCGAACATCAGCGCGATCCAACGACCTTCGCCACCGGGAATAGTTACAACGACTCGCAACAAGATCGCACTGGGATTTGCCGGAGGTGGACTCGCTTTGGGAATCAGTCTCGCTTTGCTCTTTGAGATGGTCCTGAACCATAGTTACAAACGTCGATCGGAAGTCGAGTTGCAGCTGCGTTCGCCTGTCATGCTCTCGATCCCTTATCAAGGCAGCAATGGTCGCCTGCGATTGCCTTGGAAAAATGGTCAGCGGGCCAGTAAGGAAACGCCCGATAAGAGCAACGCCAGTCTTGCTCCCTGGGAGGTTGAACACTTCATGCGCCCTTATTCCGAAGCGATTCGAGATCGCCTTGGTTTATACTTCGAGTTACATGGAGTTACTCATAAACCGAAGTTGATCGGCGTTACCGGCTTTGGCGAAGGCGCGGGAACTTCGACTCTCGCTGCCGGCGTTGCTGCCGCCCTCTCTGAAACCGGTGATGGTAAGGTTCTTCTTGTCGATGTGAATGCTGCCAATGGTGAAGTTCATCCATTCTTTGCCGGCCGCCCTGCTGCCTCTCTCACTGCGGCCATTGAACCGCAAGCGGCGATCACTTCCGCTGCCGATAATCTTTACCTGGCAACAATCAACCGAGCCGGGAACAAATCCGCGCATCTTGGACTCAAAAAGTTCTTCGCGTTGGTACCAAATCTCAAGGCCAGCGATTTCGACTACATCATTTTCGATATGCCGCCAATTAACCAAACCAGCCCAACTATCGGTTTGGCCGCGCTCATGGATAAGGTCCTGCTGGTGGTAGAAGCAGAGAAGACCAATCGTGACGTGGTAAAGCGTGGTTATCGCGAGCTTGTCGGAGCGCGAGCGGACGTAGCGGTGGTCTTGAATAAGACGCGTAGTTACGGTCCGAGCTGGCTCGAAGGCTGAAGTAGGCCGTTGCTAGATCGAAGCTTCAGTCACTTTTCTTTCCCGTCTCGGAAGAAGTGTGCTTCTTGTAACTCAGTTCGGTAGTTCGTAGCCATGTTACGAAATAGAATCTACTATCAGCTTAAGCCCTTCATTCCCCGGGCCCTGCGCGCGGCCGTTCGCCGCAGAATTGCTCTGCGGCTGGAGGCGAGAGTGCAGGATGTCTGGCCAATCATGCCTGGCTCGGAGCAGACTCCGCCCGGGTGGCTAGGTTGGCCTGATGGCAAAAAGTTTGCCTTGGTATTGACGCATGACGTCGAGGGCCCAGTAGGCCTGCGACGCTGTCGTCGCCTCGCTAGGCTTGAGTCTGAACTCGGCTTTCGATCATGCTTTAACTTCATTCCCGCTGGACCATACGCTGTTCCCCCCGGGCTACGCGAGGAACTTACTTCCGAAGGCTTCGAAATTGGCGTGCACGATCTTCATCACGACGGCCGCTTATATCGCACCTGGCGCGGTTTTGTCGGGAAAGCCAAGCGAATTAATGAGTATCTCGCCGATTGGAATGCTGAGGGCTTTAGATCGGGCTTTATGTTGCACAAACTCGATTGGTTGCATCAGTTGGCCATTCGCTACGACATGTCCACCTTCGACACCGATCCGTTCGAGCCCCAACCGGAGGGACGACATACCATTTTCCCATTTTTTATCTCTCGCCCGCCGGTCGATCACCAGACTAATGGCAATGGGGACGGCTATTTGGAGTTGCCATATACCTTGCCGCAGGACTCAACTCTTTTCCTGCTCCTGCGTCACGAAACTTCCGAGGTCTGGATTCGCAAACTAGATTGGATCGCCAGGCATGGCGGAATGGCTTTGTTAGATACCCACCCGGACTACATGGCATTTCAGGACCCGGCCGATGCCTCGGTTGAATATCCGGTTGAGCGTTATTGCGAATTCTTGCGCTACGTCCGCGACAAATATTCAGAGACATGCTGGCACGCCTTGCCTCGCGAAGTCACTTCTTACGTGCTCGACATGTGGAACACCCAACTCGTGAGCGAACCGGTGGCATCGATTGACTTAAATGGCCGGCAAACGCAACCGGCAGCGACGGTGCCCGGGATACAAGGAAGACCGAGCGCGCGAGGTGTTGTGGCGAAGAAGGACCGTCGATTTCATGGCAAAAGAGTAGGCGTTCTTTTATTTTCAAATTATCCGGCGGACCCGCGTCCACGGCGGGCGGCCGAGGCGCTGACGCGGGAAGGGGCGATCGTTGATTTGTTGTGCATGCAGCAAAACGAAAGAGAGCCGCGTCACGAAAACGTTAATGGAGTGAACGTTTCGCGTCTTCCATTTAAGCGATACCGTGGCGGGAAGCTCACCTATGTCGGCCAGTATTCGGCTTTCATCCTGATTTCTTTTCTTTACCTGACCATACGCTCGCTGCGTAAGCATTACGACTTCATCCATGTCCATAACATGCCTGATATCTTGGTTTTCGCCGCTGCCGCGGCCAAGTTGCGTGGCTCGAAGCTCATTCTTGATCTCCATGATCCGATGCCTGAATTAATGCAGACCATCTTTAAGCTGTCGCCTGAGAGTTTGAGCGTTCGCGCCTTGAAGATGATGGAGAAGAAGAGCATTGCATTCTCTGATCTGGTGTTGACCGTTAATATTGCCTGCCAGAATCTCTACTCGGCCCGAAGTTGTCGGCCTGACAAAATCCGAGTTGTCCTAAACTCGCCTGACGACTACATTTTTCGTTTCCGTCCGGCTAACCTGAACGAACCGAATGGTGAGACGATAGAAAAAACTTACACCATTCTTTATCATGGCTCTCTCGTAGCCAGAAATGGTCTTGATCTGGCGGTGGAAGCGCTTGAGACCGTGCGTAGGTCAATCCCAAATGTTAAACTCGTCATCTGCGGAGACAGGACGCCATTCTTGGACAGGGTGATGGAGATGGCCCTCCAGCGGCAGCTCGGGAACAACATCGACTACCTTGGCGTTCAAAACTTGAACGGAATCGTGGAGACAATTACCGCCTGCGATCTGGGTATTATACCTAACCAAAAAAGCATTTTTACCGAAATTAATACCCCAACACGGATCTTTGAGTATCTCGCTTTGGGCAGACCAGTCATTGCTCCCAGGACGAAAGCTATTCAGGATTATTTCGGCGATCGCGACTTGATCTTTTTCGAACTTGGCGATGCCAGAGACCTTGCCCGGCAGATTGAGTATGCCTACTCACATCCTAAGGAAGTGATGGAGACAACGCGGCGCGGCCAGCGGGTATATCTCGACCATACCTGGGCGCGTGAAAGGGCGCAGTTTTTGGATGCCATAGACGAGATTCTCTGAGGCACGATTCGCAATAGCCTTGGAATCCATCAGCTCGAATCGGAACAGCTTCGCTCTCGGCTTGCAAGAAGTCCAAACTATTCTGGTTACCGTCCGGGCGGGAGTAGAGCCCCCAAGGTGAGTGAAGCACCGTTATTACGGAACGAACATGATCGCCGTTGCGACAAATCCTGAGGATCGGGCTGCCGCCAGCGAGTTCTTCGAATTGTTTAAGATCGCATGGGAGTTTTACCGCAGTGGCGAAGAGTACGACGCTGTTATTTGCTGTGGCATTATCCCGTCTGATATTCGAGCAAGTCTCGTTCTGGTGTATGCGTCGGACGAGCTTTCTTTTGATCGAGAACATCAATTACAAGTCCTGCAGCAGGATCATTCGAGGGAGCTACCGTCTTATCGCCGATGGCGCCTGCCGGTTTATGCGGGTCTCGCCTCAATCATATGCAACGGAAAGCGACATGATGCGATCGCCGGAAAAACGAAGTATTCCATTGCCACGGAAATCAAAGTCGGTGCGCAATCCTTCATTCGAATTGGCTATGACCTTTTTGCGGAAGTGCGGCATCTACTCTTCAAAGGCCAGCCCGCCCGGTTCGCACACGTCCCGGTGATCGAGATTCACATTACAATTGTGCGTAACATCCTTGTTGAGCATCAAATACCATTTGAAGAGGTACCTCCCGTTCCGGCGGGCTACAACTTCATTGTATGTTTGACCCATGATGTGGATCATTTCGCCATCCGCAATCACAAGTGTGATCACACCATGCTCGGGTTTCTTTATCGGGCGAGCATCGGATCGATGTGGGAACTGCTTTGCGGGAAGAAATCGCTGCGGCAAGTTGCTCGTAATTGGTTAGCGATTCTGTCGCTCCCCTTGATCTACCTCAAGATACTGCCCGATTTTTGGAGCAAGCTCGAACGTTATCTGGAACTGGATCACGCTTCCACCTTTTTCATCGTTCCCAAGAAAGGTGAAGCAGGAACGACCGCAGGCGGCGCGCGTTTGGCGCGGCGCGCCGTTCGCTACGATCTTTCGCAACTACAAACAAGTCTGAACGAGATTCTGGCACATCGCGGAGAAATTGGCGTTCACGGAATCGACGCGTGGCGTGACACTGCTGAAGCGAGAAAGGAACGGGAGCAAATCCAAGCGCTCACTCATAACCCGGAGGTTGGAGTACGAATGCATTGGCTCTTTTTCGACTCCGAATCTGCGGGAAAACTCGACGAGGCGGGCTTTTTGTACGATAGCACGGTAGGCTACAACGAGACCGTTGGTTATCGTGCCGGCACGACACAGGCATTCAGACCGTTTGGGACAAAGCGTCTGCTGGAACTGCCGTTGCACATTATGGATACGGCCCTCTTCTATCCGGCCCATCTGAACTTGTCTCCGAAACAAGCCATGATGCGAGTAAATGATATGGTGGACAATATGAGACAATTCGGAGGGCTCCTCATGGTTAATTGGCATGACCGAAGTATTGCTCCAGAACGATTGTGGGACGATTTTTACGCCGAGTTGGTCGAGAAGCTCGAATCGGCCGGGGTATGGTTCTGTACCGCTGCCGAAGCGGCGCGGTGGTTTCGGCGTCGACGAGAGGTGACGTTCGGAACCAACGGGAGCGAGGCGGCGCTAGCTTCAAGCAGGAGCGAAGCTGGCCTCCCGGGATTACGAATTCGTTCCTACCATGGAGAACAACGATCGCAGTCATGCGCGGCGAAAGATCGCCCCAGTGATCGCTCTTTCTCCGAAGTTCTTCTTGACGGTGCAAAGGAAATTGCGCGAGCAATCTGATCAGATGGCACGTTAACGGAAAGTGGCTTCATTCTCGTTAGCCATGGAATCGAAACCTTTAATATTTGCGCAGATCGGTTGTGGATATTGGGGTCCAAATTTGCTACGAAACTTTTCTGCTCTATCGAATTGTTCGGTAAAATACGTTGTCGATTCGAGTCCGGAGCGTCGCGCTTTCGTTGAAAATAACTTTCCCCGCACTTCGGCAGTTGATTCCGCCGATGCCGTCCTTAACGACCCGGAAGTTGATGCGATTATCGTTGCAACTCCAGCAGGTTCCCATTTCGCGTTGGCCAGTAGTGCACTTTGCGCCGGCAAGCATGTCTTCGTCGAGAAGCCGCTCGCGACCAAAGTATCCGAGGTGGACGAGCTTGCGAAGCACGCACATGCCAAGCGCCTTATTGTCATGGCTGGACATACCTTTGTCTATAACTCGGCGGTGCGCTACGTGAAGCAGTTGCTTAACGCAGGAGAATTGGGCGAAGTCCGTTATATCTACAGCCAGCGCCTCAATCTTGGCCGCATCCGCGACGATATCGATGCCTTATGGAACTTCGCCCCGCACGACGTCAGCATCATTCAATACTGGCTCGATGACGTCGAACCTGTTGCGGTGCGGCGTCAGGGAATGGCCTATATGCAGGATGGGATTGATGACGTTGTTTTTTTGAACCTGGAATATCCCGGCAAAATCATTGCCAATGTTCACGTGAGCTGGCTCGATCCACAAAAGGTACGGAAGATGATAGTGGTTGGCTCACTCAAGATGGTCGTCTACGATGATGTCGCAGACAATAAAATCGCGATCTACGACAAAGGAATCGATCGCAAAGCGGTTTTGGGCGAGAATATGGACTTCGACAATCCACAGCGCGCGCAATTCAATTATCGTAGTGGCGACATCGTTTTACCGGAAATTAAGTTTACTGAGCCGCTGCGCGTTGAAGCCGAACACTTCGTCGAATGCATTCGAACCGCGAAAACGCCGCTGACCGGGCTTCGTCACGCCCGTAACGTCGTTTCCGTCTTGGAACGCGCGCGTCCTGTCAACGTGAATGGAGAGCGCGTTGCCGCAGGATGACTGGTCCTACCTTGCGGTCGGCGGGGATTCGAAACGTTCGATTCGGGACGGACGTCACTGTTGTCGAACCCGTTAATATTTACGACTGCATCATCGGCGATTCCACTTTTGTTGGGCCGTTCGTTGAGATTCAGCGTGGTGTGATCATAGGCAAACGCTGCAAAATTCAGTCGCACGCTTTCATCTGCGAACTCGTTAGCATCGGCGATGATTGTTTTATTTCGCATGGTGCAAAATTTATCAATGACCCGTTTGCAATCGGGGGTCCGGCGCGTGGGAACCGCGACCTTTGGCGTAAGACTCAGATTGGAAATCGCGTTAGCATTGGCACGAACGCGACGATTATGCCGGTCACAATTTGCGATCACGTTGTGATAGGCGCGGGGTCCGTTGTAACCAAGCCAATTAACGAGCCCGGCATCTACGCTGGAAACCCAGCCCGCTTCCTCCGGCCGATAACCGAACATTCATGAAAGTACCTTTTGTTGATCTGCACGCTCAGTACCTGAGCATTAAAACGGAAATTAACTCCGCTATTGCTCAAGTAATTACGCAATCCGCCTTTATTCGCGGCAAACATGTCGATGCCTTCGAACAGGCCTGGGCTGAGACACTTAAAGTAAAACATTGCATTTCCTGCGCTAACGGGACGGACGCTCTTTACATCGTGATGCGCGGGCTAGGCGTGAAAACGGGTGACGAAGTTATTACGACGGCGCACTCGTGGATCGCAACTTCGGAGACGATCACGCAAGCGGGAGGTCGGGTTGTCTTTTGCGACACACAAGAAGATACCTTTAATATCGATCCACGCTTGATCGAATCCAAGATCACAAAAGCGACTGTCGGAATTATTCCAGTCCATCTTTGCGGTCAACCAGCTGACATGGATGAGATCATGGCGATCGCGAATAAGCACAATCTTTGGGTCATCGAAGACTGCGCGCAGGCGCATCTCGCGACCTACAAAGGGAAGGTCGTCGGAACTTTTGGTGATGCAGCTACTTTCTCCTTTTATCCGGGCAAAAATCTGGGAGCTTATGGTGACGCTGGTTGCATTGTAACGAATGATGACACCTTGGCCGATTGGACAGCGACCTTTGCTCGCCACGGCGGGAAAGGGGAACACGTAATGGAAGGCATCAATAGCCGCATGGATGGCCTGCAAGCGGCAATATTAAACGTTAAGCTGCCCCATCTGCCGGCATGGACGACTGCCCGGCGCCGGGTGGCTGCACGTTACAATGAATTGCTACGCGGCGCCGATAGCCTGACTACGCCCAAAGTAGGGGACGACAGAAGCCATGTTTATCATCTTTATGTTGTTGCCACGGATAAGCGCGACTCGTTGAAAAAAGCGTTGGCAGACTCTGAAATAACCACCTCCCTGAACTATCCTAAAGCTCTGCCGTTTTATCCGGCTTACACTTACCTCGGCCACAAGCCGGCGGATTTTCCCGCCGCCTACCGCAATCAATCTCGAATCCTTTCTCTTCCGATCTTTCCGGAAATGACTGATGAAATGATCGAATATGTCGCTGACCAAACCAGGCGCGGCCTTACCGGCCTATCCGCCGCCAGGGCAAGTGCGGCAAAGTTGGCTAACGTTTAGACTTATTCTGAAACCAGCGCAGGTGAGCGAAACAGTAGTTGTCGTCGGTCTTGGCGAAGTAGGGAAGCCGTTGTTTGAGATCATGAAGACCCGGCATCAAGTTTTCGGCGTAGATATCGATTTGGCCGCGCCTCTCAACGGATGCGATGTGATGCACGTTTGTTTTCCGTTTCGCGACCAAAGATTTGTCGCTCAGGTAGTGGAATATATTGGGCACTACCAGCCCACCCTTACCATCGTCAATAGCACGGTTCCGCCGGGTGTCACCCGTCGCATTGCAGAAGAGTCGGGCGCTTCCGTGGTGAACAGTCCCATTCGTGGCAAACACGCCCGCATGCGGGAGGAAATGCTTTATTATACGAAATTCATCGGGGCGCTCACTCCGGAATCGGGGGCGCGTGCGCTAGAACATTTCGAGAGCGTCGGGATGCGGACGACGTTGCTACGCTCTCCCGAAGCGACTGAAATTGCAAAGCTTACTGAGACTACTTATTTCGGTGTAATGATTGCATGGGCGCAGGAAGTCGAGCGCTATTGTAAGGCGCTTGGAGCTGATTATGACGAGGTAGTTTCCTTTTACGAGGAGATCAAATTCTTTCCGCCGGTGAAGTATTTTCCTGGCGTGATCGGCGGTCACTGCGTCATGCCGAATATCGCGATTTTGCTCGACAAATTTCCTTCCGATCTTTTGCAAGCCATCATCCAATCCAACATGCTCAAGGAAAAGAATGTCGGCCAAGAAGGATGGCGGGAAGTGGCCCGCTCCGCGCCTGCGCCAGGGAACCGATAAGGAGCCAGTTCCGATAGAATGCTCATTATAAATGCTGACGACTGGGGCCGTTCGCGCGCGGAGACCGATGCCGCCTTACAGTGCCACGAACATGGAAGAATCACATCTGCAAGTGCAATGGTTTTCATGTTGGATTCCGAGCGCGCGGCGGAACTGGCAAGGGAAAGTGAAATCGATGTCGGGTTGCATCTCAACTTTGCAGAGAAGTTCACCGGTCATTCGGTACCCAGGATGCTTGAGGCCTGTCAGAGCAAGGTAACACTCTTCTTGATGCAAAATAAGTATTCGCAGCTGGTGTATAATCCCTTTTTGAGAAAAGAGTTTTTCTATTCCTATAAAGCACAAATGGAAGAGTTCGAACGCCTCTTCGGCAAACCGCCATCACACATTGATGGGCATCATCACATGCACCTTTGTGCAAACGTTCTTCTAAGTCGAATGATTCCAGTCGGCGTAAGAATGCGTAGGAACTTCTCGTTTTGGCCCGGCGAAAAGAGTTATTTAAACCGCGCTTATCGTGGATTCGTTGATCGATGGCTTGCCCGCAGATATGGTTTGGCAGACTATTTCTTTGACCTGACGCAAAGCATTGGCGACAAAAAGTTGGATCGTGTCGCAGCATTGGCGAGGTCAAGTAACGTTGAGCTAATGACGCACCCTTTCGTCCCCTCCGAATTGGCATATCTTATGAGTGACGAATTCGCGACCCTGTTGGGAGGCGTTGAACTAGACACCTATGCCCGAGTAGGATTGGCTTCTGATCGACCAGCGGCCCTCTGTGGAGAGGAGCAGCACCTTCGGAGTTAACGAACGGCTCACCGGCGGGTCAAACCCATCATCGTCGCTCATTTTTTAAACAAATGCCTCCAACCTTAGCCCTTTTCCTTACAATCGGCTTTGCTGCTTTCCTTTTCCGGCGGGACTTTCGCGAAACCCGTCATGTCACGGGCGCGTTGTGGATTCCGGTTCTGTGGGTCCTGCTCATCGGCTCCAGACCCGTATCTCAATGGCTAAATATTTTTGGCCTTACTGCGGCATCTTCTACCACCGATGAGGGGACTCCGATTGACGCTTTCATCTACTTCACATTAATTGTTTCGGGTTGTTATATTCTTAATAGGAGGCAGGTCAACTTCGCGGAATTCTTTCGAAACAACGGATGGTTAATCGCGTTCCTTCTTTACTGTTTTCTCGCCGTTCTTTGGTCGGATGTTCCCTTCACTGCCTTTAAGCGGTGGATCAAGATTCTTGGTCATCCCGTTATGGTCCTTGTCCTCTTCACTGAGCCGGATCCTGCGGAAGCGCTGAAGAGGCTGATACAAAGAAGCGCATATATTCTGGTCCCTTTTTCCATCCTGGTGATTAAATATTATGACAGCATAGGTCGGCATTACGACGATTTCACAGGCTTGGCTAGCAACAGAGGCCTTAATTACAACAAAAACGGGCTAGGCGCCGTTTGTATGGTTCTTGGTTATTTTTTCTTCTGGCAGTTGCTACAAATTTGGCGCCACAGGTGGGACAAGGCCTGGCGAAACGAGCTATTCCTAACCGGGGGCTTTTTGTTTCTGATAGGCTACCTTCTCCGCAAGGCACATAGCATGACTCCAACCTTGTCGCTGCTAATCGGAATTTTTGTATTAGTCGTCCTTAAGCTGCGGTTTGTGAACAAACGGGTTATTGGTCTGTATATCGCACTCGCCGTTGCAACCTTGGTCGTCGCGGAGTTGGGTTTTGGAATTTTTGAGTGGGTAATAGACCTGACTGGACACGCCTCCACCATCGAGGGAAGGGAAAATCTTTGGGGCGAGCTACTGGCGTTTCATACCAATCCGATTTTCGGTGTCGGTTTTGAAAGCTTTTGGTCGGGAGATCGGCTCAGACAATTGTGGGAAGCGCATATGTGGCACCCGACGGAAGCGCACAATGGTTATTTAGAAACCTATTTGAACCTTGGATGGGTTGGGCTGCTCATGCTTGCCGGGCTGCTGATTGCTACATACTGCAAAATAAGGCTCGAATTAGTAGGGAATTTTGAATGGGGCCGGTTCCGATTGGGCTTTCTAATTGCCGTAATAGCTCACAACTGGACTGAAGCAACTTTCAAGGGCCTTAGTTTGATTTGGTTCATGTTTTACGTCATTGCTATCGATTACGGACGGATTCACTTCGAACCGGTTGAAGAAGATAGCGCGGCCGTCGACTCCGAAGAAGCGAGGGAGTTCGTTTATGTCAACGAATAGAACTCGGGACCGAAGTTCTTCCGGACGATTTTGCGACGGACGCGTCATGGTCGCATTGGTCATGTTCTTAAGCACTTTTAGCGACGCCTCCTTGGCTGCTAACATGATTAAAGCGAGAAGTATCTCGGTAGCGGACGTTGACTCGGCTATCGCTTCGGCTTCGGATGGCGACACCGTCGTGCTACCCACTGGAACGGCCAGTTGGACTTCAACCGTCGTTCTTACAAAGGGCATTACAATCGAAGGCGCCGGAAACGATAAGACAGTCATCCTCGACGACATCCCCGTCGCGACAGAACCTCGGCAGCGAACGGCTGACCGGTCGCAGGGAAAACCTTCTGGACCAATGCATCGTTCTGCCAGGCCAGGATCATTGCCGGGCCAGCCGGGCGGAAGAGGGAACAGCGCACAGTCGATCTTCCGCATTGAGATGACGCCCCATCAATCATTTCGCTTGACTGGAATTACTTTCCGCCCCGGCTCAGTAGTGAGAGAGCGCGGTGGTGGCCAGGTTCCACACAGCATTGTAACTCAAGGAACGTGCTCTTCATTTAGAATTGACCACTGTCATTTCGACCAGCTTTATCGAAGTTCGATCCACATCAACGGATGGATGTACGGGGTCATCGATCATTGCGTTTTCGATTCACGGGCAAGAGGATCGGCTTCAATCCTCGTACAGCACACGAATTGGGGTGGCAAGACCTTTGGCGATGGTTCGTGGACCGAGCCTCCTTATTTTGGAAGTGAAAAATTCGTCTTCATTGAGGACAACATTTTCAATAACCTCGGCTCGAAGCAGACCAACGGCAGTATCGATTGTTCTGCAGGAGGCAGATATGTTTGCCGCTACAATACCTTCAATAACTGCCTTGCTCTGAGTCACGGAACTGAATCTAGTGGGAGATTAAGAAGTTCCAGGGCAATTGAGATTTACAATAACACGTTCCATTTCACCTTCCCTGCGAGCGCCGGCCAGTTCCGAGGTGGGACAGCTGTGATTCACGATAACACCTATACAGGGGTTCCGATCAGCCGTGGGATCACCCTTCAGGTTTTTCGAGAATTTTACCCTTTCCACGTCTTTGGGGGAGCCAACGGAACTAATCCATGGGATGTAAACGACTCCCATGGTCTCTATGCCAGCGGGAAACATACCGGTGAAAATGCTTCAAAGACACTGGTAGTAGCAAATGCCGGCTGGAAAACGAATCAATGGGTTGGCTATAGTCTCACCAACACGACCCAAACATTACGTAATGGGGAGCATTACAGCTCTTTCATCACCTCGAATACGAACGATACGATTACCTACAAGTTGGATGATTCCATTGGCCCCCGCTCCCAAGGTACATTCATGTCTTTTAACACTGGCGATGGTTATGAAATTCACAAAGTATCAATCGCACTGGACCAGCCGGGTCGGGGGAAGGGCGATTTAATTTCCGGCAATCCTCCTGGTCCAGTGGGATGGCCGCATCAGGCACTTGAACCAGTTTATTCTTGGAATAACAAAATGGGCGACTCGGAGGTGAATATCAGCGGGGGCCTGGTGCCAACGCTTCAAGAAAGCCGCGACTATTACAACAACACGCCAATGCCAGGGTATAAGCCTTATGCGTATCCGCATCCTTTGGTGAGCGGGGAAACGTCTCACAACCGCAAGGCTCGGAGTTCGGCTTCGGCGGAACCATGAGTGGCGTAATCCCGAGCAAGTACCGGCAAAGCCCTGGCACAGCGACTGCTGGGTATTATTATACTTATAAACGCTTGCAGTTCGGAATAATCACCGGTAAACGTCACCCACACCATTTTCAACACATTCAATTCATGATTGCCACAGGAAATTGCAAGACCAAACCTTATTACGCTGCCCTCGCAACGGCCCTATTTTTAGTTGCTCTCAGATCGGGCGACGCTGCTACAGTTGCCGCCAAAAGCGGTGCATTCACTGATGTGAGCACGGCCATTGGGTTGGCCAAGCCCGGCGATATCGTCACAGTTCCTGCTGGAACTGCCAGTTGGGCGGCCACTCTAAATATAACCAAGGGCATCACCTTGCAGGGAGCTGGAATCGACAGAACTATCATCGCCGACAATGTTCCGCTCAGTTCGAAAACTGGGGATGCTTCGGTCATAAATACCACGCTGGCGACCGGTCAATCTTTTCGTGTTACCGGATTTACTTTTAAAGCTGGGACCCGAACGACAAAACCTATCAGCGGAGCTGTCATCAATGCTCAGGGGACCTGCTTTGCCTATCGGATTGATCACATTCATTTTGATCAGCCTATTGATAGAGAAGTTCATATAGGGGGATGGATCTACGGGGTTATCGACCATTGCCTTTTCGATACACGCGCAGGCGCCTTTGGCTCTATTTTAGTACAACACGCGACTTGGGGAGGCGGGACCAACAATTTTGGCGATGGCTCATGGACTGAACCCGCCTATTTCGGAAGTGAAAAATTTCTCTTTATCGAAGACAACGTTTTCAACAATCATGGCACAGAGCAGACCAATGGTATTGATTGTTACGCCGGGGGCCGATACGTCGTTCGACACAATACATTTAATAACTGCCTTCCTCTGAATCATGGAACGGAATCTCCTGGCAGATTAAGGGGTTCCAGGGCAGTTGAGATTTATAACAACGTTTTCAAATTCACGACTGGAGCCACGGTAGGCCAGAACAGAGGAGGGGGTGCTTTGTATCACGACAACACCTATACTGGGGCGTTCAACAACTCTGCGATAGCTCTAAATGTTTTCCGAGAATACTACCCCTTTCATACCTGGGCCGGTAGCGCGGAAAGCGGAGCAAATGGCAATAATCGCTGGGATGCAAACGATTCCCATGGCCTTTATGCCTCCGGGACACACACCGGTGGGAATGGAGCTGGTACGCTCATCGACAAGACAAAAAATTGGGTGCCTAATCAATGGGTCGGCTATAGCATAACGAACACGACGCAAACTTTGTCTAACGGCGACCATTACAATTCTTACATAACCGCAAACACGGCCAACACGATTACATTTCATGTTGATAGTACCATCGGAGCCGGTTCAGCTGGCACAGCGATGACGTTCAACACAGGAAACGGTTATGCAATTTACAAGGTATTAATTGCGTTGGATCAGCCGGGTCGGGGGAAGGGCGATTTACTTGCAGGTAATCCGCCCGTTAACAAGGCCGCGGGAGGAATCGCTTGGCCAAATCAAGCGTTGGAACCAGTTTATTGTTGGAATAACACTGTAAACGGCAGCCCAGTGACTGTCTCGAGCACTCATCCAACCCTTCGGGAGAATCGCGACTATTATAATGGGCCAATGCCTAACTATAAGCCTTACACTTATCCGCATCCGCTGACCGGCCCAGCTCCGCCTACTAATCTTGCTGTCGTTTCTGGGCAATAGTTATTGGTGCGACTGCGATTGCGTAGTACTCGCTTTCGGAAGCGGTGATTGTCAAGCCCGAGAGACCTGCGACGAAGCTTCGGATCTAGCGGTGATCGTCCGCGGCACGATCTTTTAATATTGCGTTGCTGCGCAAATGCGAAGCGGGTAACGCGTACGACCAAAACTGCGCAATTAGCGGAACAAATTCCAACCACAACGGCCTCCTTCCAAGCACCTCGCTGCTGGTTCAAATAACGATAGTTTTTGGGCAACAAAGGAGAAAAGCCAGAATATAAAGCGCGTCCAATCCAAGTAATGACCTTAAAATACATCGTTTCTCCCGCAGATCGTATTTTGGTCACCGGATCGAGTGGTTTTATTGGTGTAAAAGTCGTTGAGATTTTGCTCGAATATGGCTTCGGCAATCTTGGCTGCTTTATCCGCCCTTCCAGCCGTTTAGACCGTTTGAAGGAACGGCTGGAGCAATGTCCATCCGGTAAAAATGTAGAGTTGATTAAAGGAGATCTACTTTCGCGCGATGATTGTCGAAAAGCGGCCGAAGGGGTTTCGCTTGTCCTGCATCTCGCCGCTGGGATGGAAAAATCATTCGCCGGAGCATTTATGAACTCCGCCCTGGCCACGCGCAATTTAATGGATGCGTTTCTCGAATACGGTCAGCCCAAGCGCTTTGTCAATGTAAGCTCTTTTGCGGTCTACTCGACCCTGAATTTAAAGAGAGGCGCCATCCTGGATGAAACATGCCCATTGGAAGAGGCTCCTCAAGAACGGTGTGATGCGTACGGCTTTGGGAAGCTCAAGCAGGAAGAATTGGTCAAGCAATACGGCGAGCGAGATGAGATGCCGTACGTCATCGTCAGACCAGGAGTTGTCTTCGGCCCCGGCAAGCGAGACTTAAGCGGGCGTGTTGGAATTGATACTTTTGGAATTTTTATGCATCTTGGGGGATCCAACCATCTCCCCCTAACGTTTGTTGACAATTGTGCTGAAGCGATCGTACTGGCGGGACTTACGCCTGGCATCAACGCGGAGACATTCAACGTTGTTGACGATGAGTCGCTCACAAGCCGTCAGTTCCTGCGGGCGTATCGCAAGAAAACCGGGCGTTTTTCGATTTCCATCCCCTATCCAGTAACATGTGCGCTCTGTCTGCTCTGGGACAAGTATGCAAAGTGGTCGAATTACCAGCTGCCTGCGGTCTTTAACCGGCGCCGTTGTTCCGCAGAATGGAAAGGGAATCGCTACTCAAACAGGAAACTCAGGGAGTTGTTGCGGTGGCAGCCACGGATCAGCATGGATAAGGCGATGGAAGCGTTTTTAGGTCAATTTGAGGCCAAGAGCAGATAACGATGCTTCGCATAGCTATAATCGGATGCGGAAAGGTGGCAGATCAACATGTTGGCGCCATACATCGGATTCCAAATTGCAGGATAGTCTCGGTCTGCGACCGAGAATTGCTGATGGCCAAACAACTGGGCGAGCGCTTTCACATTTCCGAATGCTTTTCTGATGTGCAGGAAATGCTCCAGAGTACTCACCCGCAGGTGGTCCACATTACAACTCCGCCACAAAGTCATTTCCAACTCGCCAAGCAGTGCCTTGAATTCGGGAGCCACGTTTATTTGGAAAAGCCGTTTACCGTTACGGCTGAAGAGGCGGAAGAGTTGATTGAATTTGCTGAAAGACGCGGTTTGAAGATGACTGCTGGCCATAACTATCAGTTCACTCTCGAGATGTTGGAAATGCGTCGGCTAGCGAAAGCAGGATTTCTTGGGGGTAAGCCCGTCCATTTAGAAAGCTATTGGTCGTACGATTTAGGCGACATAAGTTACGTGGGACCTGTCCTGGGTAATCCCGCGCACTGGGTCCGACGACTTCCGGGCCAATTGTTTCATAACATCATTAGTCATGGGCTTGCCAAACTCGTCGAATTTCTTGACGACGAATTGACTGAGATTATCGTGACAGCCCATCAAAGCTCACAACTCCGGCTTCTTGGTGCAAAAGAGGTCCTGGACGAGTTAAGGGTCCTGATTCGAGACAAGAGCGACACAACAGCGTTGTTTTGCTTCTCGACTCAAGTCAAAAACTTGAATCAATTGCGTATTTATGGTCCATCCGGTTCAATAACCGCGGATATTATTGCCGGAACCGTGGTCCGAAAGGAGAACCGCGCTTACAAGAGCTATTTGACCTATTTTCTTCCACCACTAAAAGATGCCAGGGAATATCTCAGAAACGCGTCCGTTAATGTGATCAATTTCGTCCGGCAGCGGCTTCATCAGGATTTTGGCATGAAAGAACTAATCCAACGTTTCTATCAGAGTATCCAGGGTGAGACTCCGGTGCCAGTTCCCTATCGGGAAATCATTTTAACAGCCCGGCTTATGGACCAGATATTTGCGCAGATCTATACCGATAACGAAGCGCAGGAGTGCCATAACGAAGTCAACAGAGTCCACTCTGATGGTCGTTTGCCTGTTGCACGTGGGGGAATCACTGATCGAACGAGAAGATCTGCGTCGAGCTAGATGAGATACGTCTTGATTACACCGGCGCGCAATGAGGAAGCCTATATTGAGAAAACGCTTGGCTCCGTTGTGAGTCAAACCGTCATGCCGGAACAATGGGTCATTGTTGACGACGCTTCGACTGACTCGACGGCGCAATTGGTGGAGAATTACATCCGCGATTATCCGTGGATCGAATTGGTCCGGCGGACTCAACGTTCCGAGCGGAGCTTTTCACGGAAGGTTGATGCGTTTAATGCCGGCCTGCAAAGATTGGGCTCGCGCGAGTTCGAAGTGATCGGGAACCTGGATGCGGACCTTTCCTTTGATCCAGAATATTTGGAGTTTTTGATGGATAAATTCGCTGAAGATCCCAAGCTGGGAGTGGCAGGAACGCCTTTCGTCGAGAATGGTTACGACTCAGCCAGGGACAGCTTTGAAGGCGAAAACCATGTTGCCGGCGGATGTCAGTTGTTTCGGCGCCAGTGCTTCGAAGAAATAGGCGGCTACATCGGTAACCCAGCAGGGGGAATCGATTGGATCGCTGTCACGACTGCCCGAATGAAAGGCTGGAAGACGTGTTCGTTTCCAGAGAAGCGGTTTCATCATTATCGCTCCCTGGGTACTGCAGAACGGGGTATAGTCGCATCGCTCTTCTCATACGGCGAAAAAGACTATTACTTGGGTGGCTCCCCCGTCTGGGAGCTATTCCGGGTTTGTTATCGAAGCGCCAAACGCCCATTTATAATAGGGGGTTTGGCGTTGCTGGCAGGCTATTGCTGGGCTGCTTTACGACGAACAAAAAGACCGATCTCGCCTGAGTTGATGCGTTTTCACCGCCGGGAACAAATGAACAAGCTGAGGGCGATCTTCGGGAGTCTCCTGAGGCTAAAGAAACTGGATAGCTTCCGCGTGGCGACGCAGAGGAACTAGGTCAGAGTATCCGACTAGGTCCGGCGGCAGTGCTGCGCGGCGAGCAGATCTCGAGATCAGATGGAGGTAACGGAAAGATCGGAGAAATTAACAGGCAGGGCATCTCGCGCCCTGACTGCTTTCACCAAATGGCTGAATACCTACGGCGAAACCTCATGGGATCATCAGAGCTTCTTTGCCGGCCCGCTCGGCGGCCCGGCCAAGTCACTCTATTACCGCAACAAGGGTATTGGAACGGTGGCCGTAGCCCCCATGATTTTCTGTGAAGCCTTTTTCCCTTCAGCGCGCCGCTTGTTTCACCACCGTTTGCGCTTTCCAATCGCCGATGCGCATTATGCGATGGGCTTTGCCTTTCTCTACCAAGCCACTGCCGACCCGACATATCTGGCAAGAGCCGTTCATTTTCTCGACCTGCTCAAGCGATCGCGTTCAACCGGCTTCAAGGAATATGCCTGGGGATATCCGTTCGATTGGGTGACCAGGAATGGGACGATTAAGGCAGGGACTCCATTGATTACCACGACGCCGTATGTTTATGAAGCATTCCTGCAGCTTTATCAGCTTGAGGAACGCGAAGAGTGGAAGGAGATCCTGCAATCGATTGCGCAGCATGCATGCAATGACATCAAAGAATTCAGAACCTCCGACAGGGCAAGCTGTTGCTCCTATACTCCTTTTGACGATGTCGGAGGCGTGGTCAACGCCTCGGCCTATCGGGCTTTTCTGCTGACCAGTGCAGCCCAGGTATTTTCTAACGATGATTATGCACAGAGGGCAAAACGAAACCTGAACTTCGTGCTCGACACGCAACAAGCAGATGGATCGTGGTATTACGCCATGGATCAAGTGCGCGACTTTGTCGATCACTATCACACCTGCTTTGTCATGAAGGCCCTGGCTAAGATTCGGCAATTGACCGGCGACGAACAAATCCGCTCCGCGCTGGAGAAAGGGGTGAACTATTACCTGCGCAATCTCTTTGACGTAGACGGGCTACCGAAGCCGTTTTCAAAAGCACCCCGCCTGACTGTATATAAGAGAGAGCTTTATGATTGTGCGGAGTGCATTAATTTATGCCTTCTGCTTCGGCGAGAATTTCCACAACTGGAACAGACGTTGCGTAGAGTGGTCCAGCATATTCTGAATTGCTGGATCAAGTCAGACGGGTCGTTCCGTTCTCGTCGTTTGCACTTTAGTTGGGATAACGTTCCAATGCATCGTTGGGCACAGTCTCAGATGTTTCGAAGCCTGGCCTACTATCTTTGCGAGGAGGCCGTAGGAGAAACCGCGAAGGGCAGACGACAGACGGTAGAGGACCGAGCGTTGATGGATGCCAGCTAAAATAGCAGAGCGCGTTACGAATGTTTGACTTCCTTATTGTCGGTGCAGGCTTCGCAGGTTCGGTGCTTGCCGAGAGAATCGCCAGCCAGCTTGGCAAGACCTGCCTTATCGTCGAGAAACGTAATCACATCGGGGGTAACGCCTACGATCATTATGATGCCGCCGGCGTGCTTCTTCACACCTATGGACCGCATTACTTTCGCACGAATTCGCAGCGGATCATCGATTACCTCGGTCAATTCACCGAGTGGCGCGAAGTCCAGTATAAGATTCTGTCATGGACGCATGGTCGCTACTGGCAATTTCCCATTAACTTAAATACGTTCGAGCAACTGATAGGCCGGCCCTCTACGACGGAGGAAATGGAGGCGCAGCTTGCTGAATGGCGCGTCAGGATCGACAGCCCGAAGAATTCGGAGGAGGTGATCGTATCGCAGGTTGGATGGAAGTTGTACGAAATGTTTTTCAAAAACTATACGCGCAAACAATGGCGACGTGATGCAAAAGAGCTCGATCCCAGCGTTTGCGGACGCATACCCATTCGCACCAATCGTGACGACCGCTACCTTTCCGAGAAATTTCAAGCGCTACCGAAGCATGGTTATACGCCGATGTTTCAGAAAATGCTATCCAATCCAAAAATCGAAGTGCGACTGAACACGGATTTTCGCGAAGCGTGCGCACAGGTGCAATTCCAACACCTTATCTACACCGGCCCAATCGATGAATATTACGATCACTGTTTCGGGCATTTGCCATATCGGTCGCTTCGATTTGAGCCGGAAACGTTGAAGCAGGAATTTTTTCAGCCGGCCATGCAGGTGAATTATCCCAATGAGCAAGACTTCACGCGCATCGTAGAGATCAAACACGCCACCGGCCAAAAGCTTCCATCAACAACAATTGTGCGGGAATATCCGCAGGATTTCGGACCCGGTCGAGAACCGTATTATCCGATCCCAGCGCCCGACGCGAGAGCGCTTTATTCAAAGTACGCAGAGCGCGCCGCATTGGAGAAGGACGTAACCTTCGTTGGCCGGCTCGCCACTTATCGTTACTATAATATGGATCAGATTGTTGGAATGGCGCTCGCGGAATTTGAGCGCCTTCGAGCTAACCAGCGTGGTCAAACGTTGATCCAAGGAGAGCCCGTTTTATCAACCAAGATTTGAATTTGGACAGAAGCCTCGCGAGGTCTCCTCCGTTCTTACTTTTCGGTCTTTAAACGGAAATTTACCGGGTTATTCTTTCTTAGCATGTGCGGCATTTGCGGCCAGTTTAATTTTGCAAGCGACGAGCCGGTCGAGTCAACAACGGTTCGGCATATGACCGATACTATCGCTCACCGGGGACCGGACGATGAGGGTTATTTTATCTCCGGTCCGATCGGATTAGGATTTCGGCGGCTTTCCATTATCGATTTGGCCGGAGGTCATCAGCCGATGTTCGACGCCGAACGAAGCGTTTGCGTCATCTTCAACGGCGAGATCTACAATTACAAGGAACTGCGAGTTGAACTGGAGAGCTGCGGCCACCGTTTTCGGACTAATTGCGATACCGAGGTGATCGTTCACGGCTACAAAGAGTGGGGGACCGATGTGCTCAATCAGCTCAACGGTATGTTCGGGCTCGCCATTTGGGATTTTCGGAACAAGCGACTGGTGGTGGCCCGGGATGCGATGGGGATTAAGCTCATTTACTATCGGATTTCCAATGGTGGTTTTACTTTCGGATCGGAAATTCGCGCGGTCCTAGCCGCGGAAGAATCGCGGCCGGAAGTCGACCCGGTGGCGCTCAACATGTTCCTGCGATTTCGATACACCCCTTCTCCGCTGACAATTTTTCGCGGAATCCGAAAGCTTGCGCCGGGGACTATGCTGGTTTTGGAAGGAGGAGAATGTCGCGAGGAACGCTGGTACAACTACGTGCCTCGACCCTTTTCGACCCGGAAGACCGATCAGGAAGCCACCCAGGAACTACTGGAGCTGTACCGGGCTGCGGTAAAACGCCATCTGCTAAGTGATGTCCCAGTGGGAATACTTCTAAGTGGAGGCCTTGATTCCGGTCTGCTTCTCGCGCTGATGAATGAGCAAGGTGGGCCCTGGCCGGCGTACACGATCGGTTACGGAGAAGCGTTTGAGGACGATGAGCTCGCAGATGCGGAGGAAACCGCTTCTATTTTAGGAGCTCGCCATATAAAGATAAAACTCGACCAAGGCGAGTTTGAGCGCTCTCTGCCCAAAATCGTAGAGTGCCTGGAAGAGCCAATTGCGGCTTCTTCCATCGTTCCCATGTACTTCGTCTCGGAGCGCGCGCGACAAGATGTCAAAGTGGCTCTGATCGGTCAGGGACCTGATGAATTGTTCGGCGGCTATAAACGGCATCTGGGTGTTCATTATGGCGAGTGGTGGCGGTGGTTGCCAGCGGGTCTACGATCGAGCGTCGGCTTTGCTATCGACCGTTTGCCTCGTAATGAAACACTGAAGCGCGGCGTTTCTTCACTCGGGACTGAGGACCGGCTAAAACGCTATCAGGACGTTTTTTCTCTGGCCCCAGCACAGGTTATCGATGGGCTTTTTCAGGATGACCTGCGTCCGCGGCGACAGGATCATGAACTGGTTGATTATTGGCGAGCGTTGTTACCACAGATGCAGCACATGGATGAACTGGGTGGTTTTCAACTTCTTGAAATTCGATCCTCACTTCCCGACGAGCTGCTGATGTATGCCGACAAGCTCTCCATGGCCCATAGCCTTGAGGCCCGAGTGCCTTACCTCGATCGCACGGTGGTGGAATACGTGCAACGACTCGGCGCAGACTTCAAAATCCGCAACGGGACGCGCAAGTGGTTGCATCGGCAGGTCTGCCAACATTACCTGTCTCCGCGTATCCTCAGGCGGAAAAAGCGCGGCTTTGCCGTAAACGTTGTGGATCAATGGTTTCAGTCGACGCTGAAAAGCCAATTCTCGGAACTGCTAATTGACAGAAGCTCTCTCATGTTTCAGTTGCTCAAACCTGAGCCGATACACAAGCTCGTGAAAGACCACCAATCCGGGAGACAGGATAACCATAAGCTGCTGTTTAGCCTCGTGATGTTTGAACATTGGTTGCGCAGAACTCGATCACTCGAATTGGCGGTGCCGGAGCGTGGTTCCTGCTCCAATTCTGTCAATGGAGTGGTTGCACCCGCCTGAAACCCGAAACGTTCTCCGCCTGGCCGGCATGGCAGGAGCGGAAATAGTGCCAAGCGACTTACGCTTCAACTGTTAGACGCAAGACCTGCGCTTAGATGATCACGCTAACGAAGGATGTTGTTTATGACCGCGGCAGAGCTGTCGTTGTTCCTGGGGTGCAGATCGAGGACAAGCGTCTGGTAGTCGAAGGCAGATTTCTGACGGTGGCCCGGCTCAGAGACGAGTGGTATGATGAGCTCGGAGATCCCGAAGTCGTTATAAGCTGCCTGAAAAGATGTGTATCAGTCCCAGATCTCTTCACCTTCTGCCAGAGGCTACCCGATACGGTGCCCATCTACTCCTACCATCATGAACCTGAGCTTCTTTCTGCGATCCCACTGAAGGATTTTCAGCACTGGTGGAATCATCAGATTAGTTCCGACACGCGAAAGAAGGCGAAGCGACCTGAGAAGCGCGGGATAGAGATTAAAGAGGTGCCGCTGACGGATGATTTCGTCCGAGGCGTGATGGAAATCTTTAATGAAACCCCGGTGAGAAGGGGAAAGCCATTCTGGCACTACGGCAAGAGCTTCGACACCGTCAAAGAGGAGCTGTCGAGAAATCTTTCGCGCAGCAAATTTATCGCGGCATATAACGGACCGGAACTGGCCGGCTTCGTCAAGTTGAACTACGTCCCAAAGCGTTTCGCGAATCCCGGACTCATCGTTTCCAAACTGGAAGCGCGTAAGAAGTACGTAAACAATGGTCTTATTGCCAAAGCCGTAGAGTTATGTTGTCAAGACGGTCTTTCATATTTGACCTACACGAAATGGCGCCGAGGTACTCAAGCGGATTTTCTTATCCGAAACGGCTTTCAAAAGACGTCGGTCCCCAAATATTGGATTCCGCTCACGACCAAAGGTAAATTTGCGCTTAAGCTGGGACTGCACCGTAATATTCGAGCCTATATTCCCGATCCGATCTATCGCTCCCTTCTTGGGTTGAGAGGTGCTGTCTACGACAGGCGATATAAAATCGATGCGCAGGAGAGTGAATGACAAGTTTGCTTTGCTGCAATCCGCGATACAACTGGTTTCCTAGTAGGTCCAGTGAGGTACTTTTGCCAGCGAATCCATGGCGATATTAACGAAGTAGGAAGTACTGAGTTTGCCGGCGTAGTTTAATGCTAGAATGGTTACTTCGTAAGTAACAGGTGGAGCGTTCAATTCCTCCCGCCGGCTCTATTTTGCGCGAAGACGAATAAGTCAAAAGCAAAATCCTCATCAATGCTTAAGTATCTTCAATCATCGTGAAAAGTCCTATATTTATTGTTGGGCCCCATCGGGCCGGAAGCACGCTGTGGCACAACCTGATTGTAATGTGTCCGGGAATAATGCGGCTGACCGATCCTCGATTTCTCAGCGAACGAAGGCACAAAGACTTCAAATATTTCCTTGAAACGCAGGCCGGTGACCTGTCCATCGATGAAAACGTGGATCGGATAGTCGAGATGTGCTTTTCGAAACAAGGCATCCCAGGCCTCGACGCGACCTTCTGGAGATTCGAGAACATCGAGGTAATCAAGGACCCCGAATTGAAGAAAGAAATCTCGCGCGAGATCAAGCGGTCGGATCGAAGCCTGGGCGCGATTGCGAGAATACTGATAGAGAAAATTACCGAATTCAGCGACTGCGAAAGGGCCTGTGTTAAGTTTCCCGTCGACGTTGGGCATCTCGCGGAATTGCTGGCATGGTTTCCGGACTGCAAGATAGTTCATATTACCCGAGATCCCAGAGCAATGGCGATGTCGAAGACAAATGATCCATCGGGCACAGCGATTAGAGTGCTGCAGCATCCCCGCCTCGCCTGGTTGATCCGGAAGATGACGGTCTGGCTTGTTATTGCTCAATACCGCAGAACATCTCTGCAGCACATGCGATTCAAGCACCTCCCCAATTATAGGCTCTTTCGGTATGAAGATTTACTCGCCGATCCCGATATGGTTCTGAAAACATTGTGCAAGTTTATAGACGCCGATTTCACGGAGGATTTACTCCATCCAGAGAAAGGCCGGCATGAGCATCAGCGTTCTAGTTTGACCGGTAAACAGCCTAAAGCTTTTGACGCAAATGCGGCTACTCGATGGCGCACCCTCATATCAGCCTCTGACAACTGGCTCATTACGACTTTGACGAAAAGAAGCATGGAAAGATTTGATTACAATCCCGAGATCCACCCGATTTTTCGACTGAATCGTCATTCTCCGGCCTCCGCCGGGGAGCGCTGTGAAGAACCAGCGTGATGTCGGATAGGTTGTATAGGCGGCCGGAGACCGAGCTAATTCCCGCTTAAATCTCACTGCGAAACGCGATTTGGAATGTGTTTCTTGGAAAGGAGCCTTCGGTTTCAACGAGGTAAGTTTCAACTGTTAACAGATATGCCAGGGATAGTTGGAATCATCAGTCAGAGGCGGCCCGGAGAGTGTGAGGGTCTTGTGAAGTCGATGGTCGACTCCATGAAACACGAGCAATTTTATACCTCCGGAACGTATGTTGTGCCGGAGATAGGCGTGTACAGTGGGTGGGTCGCGCTTGATGGCTCTTTTGCAGCGGATCAGGTTTTCTTGAACGAGCAGAACGATCTTGCGCTCATTCTTAGCGGCGAGTGTTTTGTGGACTCGTCAAGTCAGCTACTCAATCTTTATGTAAATGAAGGCGACGAGTTCTTCGGGAAATTAAATGGCCTTTGCAGCGGGTTGCTGATCGACAAAAGAAAGAAGAAGGCGTTTTTGTTCAATGATCGCTACGGAACTGAACGGATTTATTGGCATAAAGGCTCGGATGCGTTTTATTTTGCCAGCGAGGCCAAAGCGTTACTCCGGATTCTTCCGGAACTGAGAGAGTTTGATCTGTCCGGTGTTGCGCAGTTCTGCGTTTTCGGGTGTACTTTCAACTGGCGAACACTGTTCCGTGATATTCAGTTACTCCCAGGCGGTTCGCTGTATACCTTCGAAGAAGGGACTTGCGATAGTCGGCGATACTTCGACGTCCGAACGTGGGAAAGTCTGCCAGTTCTTTCGATTGAATCCTTCGAGTCGCAGTTCGAGGAGACGTTCAAGCGAATTTTGCCTCGCTATTTTGATTCGAATTCAAAGGTCGGCATTTCTTTAACCGGTGGCCTGGATACACGCATGATCATGGCATGCCTTTCTGAGCATCCTGAAAGCCCACTATCCTATACCTTTACGGGGCGCACGAGAGAAACGATGGATGACCGCATTGCGGCCAAAGTGGCCGGAGCGTGTGGTCTTCCGCATCGTCTCCTCCGCCTCGAGCGCGATTTTTTCTCAGATTTTGCCGATCATGCTGATCGTAGCGTCTACATCACGGATGGTTACTTCGGGATTACAGGTGCGCACGAGGTTTACTTCAATAATTTGGCTCGACAATTGGCGCCCGTGCGCATCACGGGGCTTTTTGGAAGTGAGATCCTGAGAGGCGCCTCTACCTTTAAGCCAATCGGATTATCGCCTTCATTGTTTCATCCCGATTTTGAGCAGGCGGTGTGTGCCGCGCCGCGCCAGCTAACCGATCAGGTACATCCAGTTACGGCTGCGGCTTTCAGAAACGTGCCATGGAATCTGTTTGGCAGCCTTGCGGCTTCACGGTCTCAAGTCGTTCTCCGAACACCATATCTTGACAACGAAATAGTGGCCCTCGCATTCCAAGCGCCCGAAAGTATCCGCACCTCCGCTCAAACGGCGCTGCGCGTTGTCGGAAAAAATAGGAGGGCGTTACTCAATATTCCCACCGATCGGCGGATTGAAAGTAAGGATGGGCGACTTGCCGGCAAATTACAACGATTGTTTTTTGAAGGGAGCTTCAAGCTCGATTATCTCTACAACGAAGGAATGCCGCACTGGCTTTCCCCTTTCGACCGGTTTCTCGACGAAATTGATTCGCGAGTGAGAATCTTTGGACATCACAAGTATCTCCATTACCGGAGCTGGTTTCGCCGGGAGCTAGCTTCATACATACGAGAGGCACTTTCTGATCGTGTAGTCCAGGAGGCGCGATTCTGGAATCCGGTTTTTCTCGCTCAAATGGCCAACGCACACATCGAGGGACGCAGAAATTACATGCTTGAGATCAACACCGTGCTTACCCTCGCAGCGATCGAGAGGTTGCTGTTACGGGAGTCGCCTCGTGCCGTTGACCCGCCTTTGTCTATTACTGCTAGTCGTTAGTTTGCCGCGCTAATAAGCCAATGGAATCATTATTCTCGCTCAACAGAACAATTTATGGTCAGGAGGCTGTCGATGCCGAAATTATATTCGGGCATGCGATTTTCTAGAAGCGACGCCACGAGTACTTACACGCATGGAAGCAGCCTTGAAACATACAATACGAGAGAGCGACTTGTTGAGGGAACGCGGTCCTAGCCAGAGGTGCCCGCCAACTTTTTTGGGAATCGGTTCGATGCGGTGCGGCTCAACCTGGCTTTACGAAGCGCTTAAGTGCCATCCCGATATACAACTGAGTGAAAGTAAGGAGCTGGATTTCTTCTTTATGCCTCAGATGCTGAAGCACGACCTGGACTGGTATGAAGCACACTTCGCACCGGAGGATGGAGGTGATCCGAGACCGGTCCGTGGAGAGATTTCGCCGTCTTATGCCCGCCTCAAAAGATGGCAGGTTAATCGAATCGCGGAGCTGCTGCCGGGCCTTCGCATTATTCTGACCTTGCGCCATCCGATCGAGCGCGTGTGGTCTCAAGTGCTTTACCAAAGTGGATTTTGGGAGCGTAAGGATGTGCGCCAAATCAGCCCAGCGGAGTTTTTGCGCAAAATCGAAAAGGCCCGTAACAAATTATCTTCTGACTACCTGCGCACGGTAGAAATCTGGTCAAAGGCTTTCGGACGCGAGGCGGTGCATATCGATTTCTTTGATCGGATTCACGACGATCCGGAGATTTACGTCAATGGCATTCTACGACATATTGGGGCTGCGACGCCTTGGGCTCTGCCGCCAAACTTAATCAGGAAAAAGGTCTACGCGACTAATAGCTTGGTTAAACACGAACGTGAGATTCCGGAGATAGTGCAATGGTACATTGCCGACCGGATGGTAGAGCCCACTGAACGCCTCAATGAGCTTCTGGAGGGTCAGGTTTCGAGTTGGGTGGACGAAATGCGTACAATTCGAGGAAAGACACGGCTGAGTTGGCGAATTTTGGGGGAACTGAATCGTATCGTGCTCTCCGTTCCGGAGAGACTGGCTTACGAAGCTTACCACGCAGTTCTTGATCTCAGACTAGCTTTGCGCTGGCGGACGCTGCGAAAGTCATATCTCTCCTGCAGTTCATCCATTGCGTGATTGAATTTGGCCTTGTTCGAGGGAATCGAATGACGACACCGAAGGCAGCAAAAGAACTGGTGAATCTGGCCGGACAGATTTGTGAGCTGGCAAAGAAAGCTGGGGAGGAGATTTTACATTTCTATCGTAACGGTGTGGTGGTAACCCGAAAGGAGGATACGTCGCCCTTGACACTGGCAGACAGGGCCTCGCACGATTTTCTGACAGAATCGCTGCGATCGATTCTTCCCGATACCATTGTCATCTCGGAAGAGTCCGCCGAAGCTGAGAGGCGGCCGCGGGCGGAGGCGGAGCGGTTCTGGCTGGTGGATCCGTTGGATGGGACAAAGGAATTTATCAAAGGAACAAACGAGTTCACCGTGAATATAGCTTTGATTGAAAAGGGGCATCCCATTCTCGGGATTGTGCATGCCCCCGCCCTTGACCTCACCTATTATGGAGTGAGAGAGGGTGGATCCTGGCAGGCGATAGGCTGTGAACCGGCTAGGAGAATTCATACGCGACCGGCTAAATCCCCAGGTATGTCCGTAGTAGCCAGTAAAGATCATGCCGGGCCGATGGTTGAACAACTTTTGTCTCGCCTGCCAGCCCCTCACCTTCAAAGCATGGGAAGTTCTCTCAAGTTTTGCCTGGTCGCCGAGGGCAAAGCCGATCTTTACCTCCGAGATCTACCGACAATGGAATGGGATACTGCGGCAGCACAATGCGTCGTGGAGGGAGCGGGCGGCGGCGTCTATTCGCTCGATGGCAAACCACTTGCTTACGGAAAAGACGCCTTGAGAAATCCCGCTATAATAACGGTCGGCGATCTCTCTTACAATTGGTCGGGACTGATCTCATAGGCCGAATTCTCGGTTGTAGCGATTGAGCGCGCGATAATGAATGTGTTGGTGATCAAACTCGGTGCGACGGGCGATGTAGTGCGTAGCACACCGTTACTGCAGCGGTTGGAGGGAAATGTGACCTGGGTCACCGCGGCTAAGAATGTCATTCTGCTCGAGGGTGTGCACGAGAACTTACGCTGCCTTTCCTGGGAGGAACGGAACAAAGCATTGGGCGCGTCCTATGACCTCGCAATCAATCTGGAAGACACAATGGACGTCGCGCTCTTTCTGAAGAGCGTCCGCTGCAATGAGATCTTTGGTGCTTACATCGATTCCGCGAATTTATTGCGATACACTAAAAATTCCGCTTCCTGGTTCGATCTTAGTCTCATCAGCGCGTACGGGAAAGAGGACGCAGACAAACTCAAGTTTCGAAATCGGCGCACATATCAAGAGATGATCTTTGAGGGCCTGAAGTTTTGCTTTACTGGCGAAAAGTATATGCTGCCTGAACCAATCGAGACTGGATTAATGGGAGACGTCGCTATCGCGGCCGACTCCGGCCCAGTCTGGCCGATGAAAAAATGGGCTTATTATGCGGAGTTGAAGGATGAGCTTGAAGCGAAAGGCCTAAAGGTTAACGTCCTGCCGGCAAGGAATTCGCTTCTCGAACACCTCGCTGATGTTAGAAACCATCGCTGTTTGGTCGGTGGGGACAGCCTACCCATGCATTTCGCGCTTGGGACCGAGACGCCATGTGTTACCCTGTTTAACTGCACCAGTCCGTGGGAGATCTACCACTATCGTATTCAAAAGAAAATAATCTCACCGCGTCTGGAAGAGTTTTTTTATAAGCGGGGTTTTGATCGGCGCGCAACTACCGCTATAACTGTTGAAGAGGTCCTACGCGAGGTCATGAGCCAACTTCAGGGTTCTGGCATCGTTCCAAATCATAGCATTGCAAAATGACTGGCAACCGGAATGGATCTTTAGCAAAATTCTCTTCCGCAGATCGCTTGTCTCAGGGGCCACGCGAGCTGCGTCTTAAGAAAGAAGACTGCGCGGTGAATGAGCCTCGTGCGACCGTCGAAATCGCACTACTGACTGGGGGCGGAGATAAACCTTATGCGCTCGGGATGGCAGCCGCGCTTACATCCGAGGGAATATTGCTTGATTTCATTGGAAGCGACGATCTGCAGGTGCCGGAATTACTCAACAATGCCCGCATCAATTTTCTTAATCTACGAGGTGATCAGTGCCCGAATGTAAGTCCCTTCGCGAAGGCGCGGCGAATCCTGAACTATTATATCAGGCTTGTTTGTTATGCGGCGACCGCAAGGCCAAAAATTTTTCATATTTTGTGGACTAACAAATTCGTCTTCTTTGATCGCACATTGCTGGTGGCGTATTACCGATTGCTCGGCAAAAGGATCGTCCTAACCGCTCATAACGTGAATGCGGGAAGGCGGGATTCAAAGGATTCGTGGTTGAACCGATTTTCACTAAAATGTGAGTACACATTGAGCGATCACATTTTTGTTCACACAGAAAAGATGAGGAACGAGCTCTCTGCCGAATTTGGCATTTCGCCAGGCAAGGTAAGCGTCATTCCGTTTGGAATTAACAACACAACCCTGAACACGAGCCTCTCGACGGGAGAGGCAAAACGTCGCCTGGGACTGGTCAACGACGATAAGGCCATACTATTTTTTGGAAATATAGCTCCTTACAAAGGGCTCGAATACCTTGCTACTGCGTTCGGGGAACTTTTACAGACAGACCCGAGCTACCGATTAATCATTGTCGGCAAGCCGAAAGGCGACGAGAACTACTGGGGTCGGATCCACCGAGCTATCGTGCAGAGTGGCATCGCTGACCGGGTCATCGAACGGATAGAGTACATTCCGGACGAGGAAACGGAACTGTATTTCAAAGCAGCGGATGTTTTGGTTTTGCCCTATACCCACATTTTTCAGAGCGGCGTGCTATTTCTAGGGTACAGTTTTGGATTGCCCGCGATCGCGGCCGATGTCGGCTGCTTGAGAGAAGAGATAATCGAGGGTGAAACAGGTTTAATTTTCGAGGCGCGGGATTCGTCCGCCCTTGCCCGAGCAATCGAGCAATACTTCGCAAGCGAATTGTTTCGGCAGCTTGAGCGTCGGCGATCGCAGATTAAAACTTATGCTAATGATCGATATTCATGGAGTAGAGTCGCGACGATAACGACTGGAGTCTATTCGGGTCTTCTGGAAAGCTGATAAAATGGTGTTATCGCGACGTCTCGCCTAGCAAGTTGACTTGAAATCATGGACGCCAAAGTTGCATTAGCCAAGGTTGCAGCATCTCTCCAGGAAGGAGCAGAGTTGCGGGTGAAGGTCACCCACGATAATGCGCATGCGATCGTGGAGGCTTCTTCGCTGATTACGGGATGCTTGCGATCCGGTGGCAAGCTTTTGCTCTTTGGAAACGGCGGTAGCGCGGCGGACGCGCAGCATCTGGCTGCCGAGTTCATCGGCCGATTCAGTGGAGAACGCCGCGCCTTGCCTGCAGTAGCGCTGACGACAGATTCGTCCATTCTCACCGCGGTTGGCAATGACTACGGCTTTGAACAGATTTTTGCGCGGCAGATCGAGGGCTTGGGTCGGTCAAATGACGTGGCCATTGCGATCAGCACCAGTGGTAATTCCCCCAATGTCATCGCCGCCGTTCAGGCAGCCAGGAAGCAGGGGCTTAAAACCGTCGGACTCGCAGGCAAAGATGGTGGGATGCTCGCAAAATGTGTCGATGTAGCAATTACTGTTTCTGCGATAAACACTGCCCGAATCCAGGAGTGCCACATTGCGATCGGACATTTGTTTTGTGAACTAGTGGAATTAGATTTCTTGGAAACGAGTCTGCCCGAACCTGTCGATACCAAGTCATCTGCATTCCAATGAAGCCTTTGGTGTCCATCTTAATACCAGCATACAATGCTGAGCCTTGGATCGCCGACACGATTAAGTCGGCACTTAACCAGACTTGGCCCAGGGCAGAGGTCGTCATTATCAACGACGGATCTCGCGACCAAACCCTCTCAATTGCACAACAGTTTGCCTCGGAGAGGGTCTCCATCGTTTCTCAGGAAAATCAGGGTGTTTGTGCGGCGAGAAACAGAGCGTTTGAGCTTTGCCAGGGAGATTACATTCAATGGCTCGACGCAGATGATCTTCTGGCTCCGGATAAAATCGCAAAGCAGATGGAAGTAGCAGAGGCGTGTCAAAACAAACGAACGCTTCTTTCTTCGGCGTGGGGCTATTTCATTTTTCGAACGCACAAGGCCCAATTTGTGCCGACGCCGCTATGGTGTGATCTGACGCCGCTTGAATGGTTGCAGCGGCGACTGGGAAAAAATCTCCATATGAATCCGGCGACTTGGCTTGTTAGTCGTGAGTTGAGCGAAGCAACTGGGCCCTGGGATACACGGCTCCTGGGAGGAGGCGCCGATGACGGCGAGTACTTTTGCCGGACCATCCTAGGATGCGATCGCATCCGCTTTGTGCCTGACGCTAAAGTATTCTATCGCATCACCGGCTCGGGACTGAGCAATATCGGCCTCTCCAGCAAGAAGATCGAGGGGCATTTTCTCGCCATGCAGTTGCAAATTGCCCATCTGCGCTCTCTCGATGATAGCAAGAAAACCCGGGCAATGTGTGTGAATTACCTCCGAAGGGCGCTCTTCAGATTTTATCCGGAACGTCCGGACATCGTTAAACAAGCGCAGCAGCTTGCTAAAGCGATGGGAGGTGAACTGGAATCTCCGCGATTATCCTGGAAGTACGCCTGGATACAAAAGCTTTTCGGCTGGAAAGCGACCAAGCGAGCCAAACACTACTACAATGAATGTAAGTCTTCTCTGATCCGGTCCTGGGATAAGAGCTTGTTTCGTCTGGAGGGCGTGATCGGGCAAAGCAGGACTGGACCATCCGGCGGCAAATCCCCCGCCTGAGCATTTCGATTAGATTGCAATGAACGTAGAAAATCCTAATTCTGTACACACCGGAATTTTTGCTGACAGGCCGGCAGAGTGCTCACCGGAGGAGGATCGCCATCAGGAGCACTTTAAAACCGACCATCTGCTAAGGAATCTCAAGGGGCATACAATTTCGAGCGGCGCGGTCACGGTGTCAGCCCAGGGAGCCAAGTTTGTCCTTAGTCTGGTCTCTACCATGGTTCTGGCGCGGCTGCTCATGCCGCGAGACTTCGGCCTGGTAGCGATGGTAACGACGGTGACAAGCTTTCTGCGTGTTTTTAAGGATGCCGGCCTTTCCATCGCTACCGTACAACGAGAACGCATCACGCATGCGCAAGTTTCCAATCTCTTTTGGATAAATGTCGCGGTAAGTATCGTGAGTAGTTTGGTGGTAGCAGCCATGGCCCCGGTCTTAGCCTGGTTCTATCGGGATTCACGGCTGGTTGGTATCACGCTTCTCTTATCAACAACCTACCTTCTGAGTGGCTCAACCGTTCAACACCAGGCCTTACTCAAACGGCAGATGCGTTTCAAAGCAATGGCGGTGATAGAGGTCGGTGCGCTCACCACCGGGGTGATTGTCGGAGTCGTTATGGCGCTGCTGGGATTCCGCTACTGGTCGTTGGTGGCCTCGAGCTTATCGATCGAGCTTGCCGGATTCTTGCTGACGTGGTCAATTTCGAAGTGGCGGCCGCAGTTGCCGAGCCGGCGCAGTGGAGTGGGGCCCTTAGTACGTTTTGGAGCCAATCGAACGGCGAGCGATTTCATTACCTCGGTCGCTCGGGGTAGCGACAATCTTTTAATCGGGCGAGTTTTTGGCCCGGGCGCGGTAGGTCTGTATTCCAGAGCAAGCGATTTACTGATGCGGCCCCTGGAACAATTCCTTAGCCCCATCAACGCAGTTTTCTTGCCGGCTTTGTCCCGTTTGCAATCGCATCCAGAAAGATACCGTTCTACCTTTCTGCGTGTCTATGAGGCTATCGCCCTAATAGGGTTCTTGTTCACAGGCTTGTTCCTCGCCCTGGCCCGACCTCTTACATTGGTAATGCTAGGGCAAAGATGGGAACAGGCGGCGATGATTGTTGGCGGGTTTACCATTGCAGCGTTTTGCGTTCCACTAGCTAATTCGTCCACCTGGTTATTTACAAGTCAGGGCCGTGGCAGGGATCTGTTGGCTGCACAGTCGATCAACGCTTGTGTCACGTTTTCCTCATTCCTTGTCGGCTTGCCATTCGGGCCAGTGGGTGTGGCAATCGCCTTTTCCGTGACAAGTCTCCTGGTTAGACTGCCCATCCTCTACTTCGCTGTAGGACGACGTGGTCCGGTGAGAACAACGGACTTGTGGATGCGCTTCCTGCGGCACTTGCCTCTTTGGATTGTCGTCTTTGTTGTGACGTGGTTGACCCGTACGCTGGTTGGCAGCCTGGCCCCACTTGCTCAACTGGTCATCTGCGGACCGGTTGGCCTCATTGCCGCTGCTGCCGTCATTTACAATTCTCCTCCTCAACGAAAAGTGGCACTTCACCTTCTCGAGACGCTGCGAGAATTGAAGAAAAAGCCGTAAACAAGAACTACAACGATGCAGAACGACGATCGAAGTGACTATAAATATGTGTTCGTGTGCGGTCTACACCGAAGCGGGACCAGCATGCTCGGCCGCAACATTGCGAGATTGGAGAATTGCACCGGCTTTAAGAACACCGGCGCAGACATGGACGAGGGACAACTCTTGCAGGATGTCTACACCATCGATACCGAATTTGGCGGAGCTGGGAGATTCGGATTTGAACCAAGTACCCACCGGACAGAGACCTCAGAATTGTTGACGCCGGAGAACATCGCCAGATTGCGCGCGAGCTGGCATGCCTACTGGGACAAGAGCAAGACGATCTGCGTGGAAAAAACTCCCGGAAACCTTCTGATGACGCGCTTTTTGCAAGCGGCATTTCCCAACTCCTATTTTATCGTGGTCAAACGCCACCCTGTCCCAGTGAGCATCGCCAGCCAGAGGTGGAAGATCAATATAACCTCGTTGCACAGCCTTTTTGAGCACTGGCTGCATTGCCACGAGCTTTTTGAGCAAGACAAGAAGTATTTGAAGCGTGTATACGAATTAAGCTACGAAGACTACATTGCGGACCCTGCCCGCTATCATGCGGAAATTGCCGCCTTTATCGGCACACGCTTGCCGGAGCCGCCAAAGGAAGAGAAATTTTATTACGTGACCCAGTGGCGTAATCCGACGGGCTTGCGGGTTCCAGAACAAGCCATGGAAAACGTTACGGGAGCTCACAACCAGAAGTATTTTGACCGTTGGACAAAGCTGCTGACCGACTCCTCGTTCAGAGGGTATTATCGCTATATCGCGAGGAAATACGAGCCGCGCTTTACTCCCTACGGCTACTCTTTAACTAAAGGGATGGGAAAAAGTGAGGAAGCACTTTGCGGTGGCAGCAAAACCTACGCTGTGGTTGGGCCCTTATATTGCCTGGGGGCGGATGCGTTATTTTTCTGCTGGCGCTTTGGGCTTAAGCTGAGGTGGCATACAAAACAGCGAATCAAAGCGCTTCTGCCGCAATTCGTGCTTATGAGAATCAGACAAGCGCGGGCGAGATCGGTGCGGCTCGGGCCGAAAGCGGCATAGCCGTTGGAGTCTTGCCCCTTTCTATCGTGCTAATTGTTGCAAAAGGACTGTTTCGCAACGCGATCCGTGTCGCGAATCCAAGGATGCTGAGCGAATGACATGATTCAGAAGACTATTCGTGTTCATCCTTCGGTTGACGTATTGGACGCGCGTCTCCGTGAAGGGATGGCTAAGCTTACACCCGTGAGCTTCGTCAGTTGTGCCGACATCGCGGAGTGTCGGGATGGGGAGGCAGTGATTAGTCTTTCCGGAGACGACGAGGTGATCGGGAAATTGCCGGCCGGCAACCTTCGATGTTTCCATCTGGCGGGCGCAGTTTCTCGCGAGGATACAGGGCTGGGTGGCAGCAGCATCGAGTTTGCTCAGTCGGAACGCCTGGACAGGCGGCTTCGTGGCCGAGCACTCGTGCACCAACCGATACCCGGATATTCCGGCCTGAGAGCTGAGCCAGGCGATGAAATTCTGGCTCGTTGCGGAGGCAACCCGGTGTGGGTGGCCAGACCTCGACCGGCCTCATCACTGGATGTCGTTTCTGTTCCTCTGCCGAAACTGGCGACGGGTGACATTTTGTTCGACTACTTCCACCGGAGTCGATTCTTCCAGGTGTTGCCGCTGTTGCATTTCTTGCGAGAAGTTACGGCGGGCACGGGCTGGGACTACCCTCCCTTAAGGGCGTGCCTGATGCTCGATGATCCCAATCTCCATTGGCCTTCATATGGATTTTTGCGCTACGAGAAATTGCTCAATGAAGCAAAATCCCGTGGCTTTCACGTGGCCTTTGCTACCGTGCCGCTTGACGCATGGGTATCGCATCCCGCCGCAGTTAGGCTATTTCGGCGGCATCCCGAGCAGTTCTCGCTCCTGGCTCATGGCAACGACCATAGTAAGCATGAACTCTCCCGAAGCCGAACGGAAAAGGATTATCTTCGCCTCGCAGCGCAAAGTTTGCGCCGGATAGATCGTCTCGAAAAAAACACAGGGTTGCACGTCTCTCGGGTGATGGCACCACCGCACGGTGCTTGTACGGACGAATCCCTGGCTGCCCTTTTAGCGGCGGGCTTCGAGGGTGTTTGCGCCGCGACAAATCTTCTCCGTAAGGGAAACCGTCGGCTGCACCATGCTTGTTTTGGGCTCAAGCTGGCGGAAATCGCGGCGGGGAGTGCTCCCGTAATTCCTCGATTCAAGTTGGACTCTTCTTGCGAGGACGCGATCGTAATTTCCGCTTTCCTAAACAAGCCAATTATTCCAGTCGGGCATCATCACACCGCTGTCGATGGGCTCGATCTGCTGAGCCACACGGCTGAGGTTGTTAATTCACTCGGCGATGTTCAGTGGCAGAGTCCGGAAAAAATCCTTCGCTCCAATTTTCGAACCTTCCGGGAGAACACGACGTTATGGATTGAACCCTATTCCTGCCGGATACAGTTGATCGTTCCTCCTGGAATTACGCATGTGGGCCTCTACGTCTTGGAAAATAATGGCGATAGCTACTCGAACTTCACATTCCTGGTCAGACAGGGCTCTCAGTCGCGGAATGGCCAGAAGATGAGCAGCGTGCCGCAGCCGGTTATGCCTGGCGACCATCTGGAATTCGTTTCGGTCGATCTGGGAAGAGTGAATTATCGCGAGGTAGCGCACCCTCAATTCTCCCTCTCTGTTCGCGCCCTTCCGCGGAGACTGTTCTGTGAGCTCAGGGATAGATTCATGCCACTAATTCCGAGAGACATGATTCCCAAGGCATGGACTAGTGGCTAATTTCCACCATCGATTCGGATCGGGCGGCAGTTAGAGCAAATGCTTACCACAAATCAGCCAGCAAGGATATCGACGAACCCAGACTACAAGTATGTCTTCGTGTGTGGTCTGGCACGGAGTGGCACCAGCATGCTCGGTCGCAATATTGCCAGACTGGAGGATTGCACCGGTTTCAAGAATACCGGCGCGCTCCAGGATGAAGGACAATTTCTACAGGATATTTACCCTGTCGCGGCCGATCTTGGCGGTGCCGGCAGATTTGGCTTTGATCCACGCGCGCATCGGACGGAGAACTCCCCGTTGATGACGCCGGAGAACGTTGCCAGATTGCACGCGAGCTGGCATGCCTACTGGGACAAGAGCAAGAGGATCTGTGTGGAAAAAACTCCGGGAAACCTTCTGATGACGCGCTTTTTGCAAGCAGCATTTCCCAACTCCTATTTTATCGTCGTCAAACGCCACCCCGTCCCGGTAAGCGTTTCCAGTCAGCGGTGGAAAATAAACATCACTTCGATGCACAGCATGTTCGAACACTGGCTGCATTGCCATGAGCTTTTTGAGCAAGACAAGAAGTATTTGAAGCGTGTCTACGAATTAAGCTACGAAGACTACATTGCGGACCCTGCCCGGTATCATGCGGAAATTGCCGCCTTTATTGGTACGCGTGTGCCGGAACCACCAAAAGAAGATAAATTCTATTATGTAAGCCAGTGGCGTACTCCGGCAGGCGTACGTGTGCCGGAACATTCGATGGAAGAGGTAAGTGTGGCTCACAATCGGAAGTACTTCGATCGGTGGTCAAAGCTGCTGAAAAATTCATTTTTTAAGAGCTATTATTTGTATATTACAAGAAAGTATGAGCCGCGATTTGCGAAGTGGGGATACTCGCTGACAAATGGGATGGCTAACGGTGGTGAGTTGCTTCGCCGCGGAAGCAAGACCTACGGTATCATTGGTCCGTTGTATTGCTTTGGCGCGGACGTGCTTTTCTTCTGCTGGCGCCTTGGGCTACGGCTGAAAGCTCGCGCAAAGCAGGGAATCAAAGCCCTCCTGCCACAGTTTGTCCTGATGAGAATAAGACAAGCGCGTGAGGAAGCGTCGCACGACCAAAAGCAGGCAGGTGCTCGTTCGCGCCACGCCTGAATTGGCTGGCTTGATCCTGGCCGGCTGTTCCCCAGGGAAGATAAATCGCAGTGCGGCGGGGAATTATAAGTATTGTTCGAGCTAACCTCAGAACTAATTCAACATTCGCGCGGTTTTGCAGATTAAATCAATGCCAACGACAGCTGGAGGGGCTCCGACTTCCTATACCAGTTGCTCATCGCGAAAATTCTGGGGAATTTTAAGGCGGAAAGAAAGCTGGGGCCTCTCTTGGCGTGGCTGGTTGCTGCTGGCTTCGGTGGTCGCATTGACCGCCTGCTGCGTAGGCCTAAATATTCATCCATTTCTAGCCGTCACACACCGCACCAATGCGGACGTCCTGGTGGTCGAGGGATGGATCCAGCGGTACGCCATGCAAAAGGCGGTAGAAGAGTTCAAATCGGGTAGGTATAGAGGCATCTTTACCACTGGAGGGCCGGAGAACGGCAGCGGCGGCTATGTTAACGACTATCAGACTTCTGCGAGTGTAGGCGCGGAGATTTTGACGAAGAAGTTTGGCATTCCTGCTGATGTTGTTCAAATGGTTCCATCGCATGTCATCGGCCGCGATAGAACCTATAGCTCTGCGATTGCGTTGAGGGACTGGTTTCACCAACACAATGTGCGGGTGCAGAGCATCAACGTCGTAACTGAAGGAACTCACGCTCGACGCACTCGCCTGCTCTTCGAAAAAGCTCTTGGATCAAATGTTGCCGTCGGCGTGATTGCTGTTCCTAGTCCTGATTTCGATGCAAGACATTGGTGGCGCTACAGCGAAGGTGTTGAAGAAGTTGTCACTGAAGGCGTCGCGTACCTCTACGCCAAGTTTTTCTTCCGGCCGTCGCGAATTGATTGATGAGGCGATGGATTGTATTCTTGGCGACCTCCGGACACTCTTGTATCACGGCAGTTACAGAGCTTTGGTCGTAGTAGTATCGAAATAATAAAAAATTAACGTTGTGGTGTGCAGATTCCCCATTACTATATGCAAAGACTCAGTCTATCGATGCGTTATAGGGCATTAAGTTCACATGGTGCGGTGAAAGCATCAGCCCTTTTTGCCGGAATTATCGCGGGGTTGATCCTGGGAGTGGTTGGATCTGCCCGCGCGATCACCATCGACCTTGACCTCGGGACTCCCCCTCACGTTACTTCCAACGTTACCAACTCTTTTGATGCGCTAAACGGAATAGGCTTGCTCGGTCAGACCCTCTCGCTCGATTTCAGGTTTTCGCACAGGCAGTTTGTCCGGCTATTTAGCGTTACGAGCAATCCATTTGTTGCCCTGTTCAAATTGCAAACAAATAGCTCCGGAATGGTCGATTTCCTGCACGGAACAGGGTTTTTGGTCGACAAGCATGGTAACCCGCTGGAGCAGCCCCAAAAGTTAGGAAGCGCCTCCGGGAGTAATGGATCGCTAGCCGCCGGTCTCTTTCCACTTTTGCCTGGAGATTTACAACGCCCTCTCGATTTCTTTGGAATCCATCTCGATCTGAAACTTCCGGCGGCTCCATCTATCTCCATCACGGGCGAAGAGTTTCTGTTCAACTCCGATCGCAATGCTCCATTCGGCGTCGGTCCTGGTGTCCCGAGCGACATCGTTCCGGACCAGGACAGCACCCTGCTTCTCCTGAGCCTTGCTTTGCTAGGGCCGATCCTGGCACGGGTTCGACTTCCGCAGCTCGGCTGAACATCGATCCTTTACTAGGGCCTGACGTCTTGCGGACGAGGTCCGTTTGGAACCTGAATAAATGACGATTTGTGTTGTCGGCCTCGGTTACGTTGGATTGCCATTAGCGATCCAGTTCGCTCGTTCTGGTGCGAAAGTGACCGGGCTGGATATCGATCAAAGCAAGGTCGATCAGGTCAATCGCGGTCGCAGTTACATTAAACATATTGCGGCCAAGACAATCAGCGAGGTCTTAAAGGCAAAGCGGCTGACCGCGTCAACGGACTTTAGTCGAATCCAAAAGGCCGATGCAGTCATTATTTGCGTGCCGACGCCGCTGAGCAAGAACCGAGAGCCGGATATCTCGTTTATCGTTGAAACCGGCCGCAAGATCGCACCGCATTTGCAGAAAGGTGCACTAGTAGTGCTGGAATCGACGACCTATCCTGGAACGACGGAAGAGGATTTGCGCGGCGTTATTGAACAGAACTCAAAGCTGAAAGCGGGTGTGGATTTTCATCTCGCATTTTCACCGGAGCGGGAAGATCCCGGCAACCCACAGAGTGTCGTAGCGACCATTCCTAAGATCGTTGGCGGCTTTACCCCGGCGTGTCTGAAAAAGGCAATGACATTGTATTCGATCGCGATCAAACGGTTGGTGCCGGTCTCATCCTGTCGCGTAGCAGAAGCAGCCAAGCTGTTGGAGAATATTTTCCGCAGCGTCAACATCGCTTTGGTTAACGAGCTAAAGATGGTTTACGGCGCGATGGGAATCGATATCTGGGAAGTAATTGAAGCGGCCAAAACGAAGCCGTTCGGCTTTATGCCATTCTATCCCGGGCCTGGCCTCGGCGGGCACTGTATCCCGATTGATCCCTTTTATTTAACCTGGAAAGCACGCGAGTATGGACACAACACGCGCTTCATCGAGCTGGCGGGCGAAATCAATACCTGGATGCCTGAGTACGTGGTTCGCCGCGTAGCCGACGCATTGAACGCTCGCAGCAAAGCGGTCAGGGATAGTCGCATTTTAATTCTGGGTATTGCCTACAAGCCGAACGTGGATGATGAACGCGAGTCGCCCAGTTATTTACTCATGACCTTGCTGGCGGACCGCGGCGCGGAAGTCGAATACTACGATCCATATGTGCCGGTGATTAAACCTACTCGTGAACACGCGCGCTGGGCGGGAAAAAAGTCGATTAAGTGGAATCGGGCGACTATTCGGAGTTTCGACCTGATCTTAATAGCGACGAATCATAGTTCAGTGAACTATCATGAGCTGGCGGAGTGGGCTGATTGCGTTGTCGATACCCGCAATGCGATGGCGTCGATTGCGCCATCGAAGGCATACATATGGAAAGCATGATCGATAGAATGAGAAGAAGAGCCTGCGTCAGTGCACTATTCACAGCTGAGTTGAAATCGTGCTTGATGCGCGGATGCGTTTAACCAGAGGACGGCTTTGAACCTACCAAATATCGATAGCCCAACCGCAGAGAACGTGACCGAGCATTCAAACGCACCAGCCTCGGCTAATAAACGTTTAATTGGCTGGTGTATTTATCTGGTGATCCTGTGCGGCGCGTTCGCTTTGTATCTGCGCGAGCTCACAGCTTTTGCCGCCCATAGCCAGGTGCATTCCTACATTCTGCTCATTCCACTTGTCACCGCTTATCTGATATATATCCGATGGAAACATCTCTCACGCGAACTAAGCAGCTCGTGGGGATATGCTTTGTTGTCGGCAGCAGCCGGAATCGGCGCGCTGTTAGCCAGCCAATACTTTATCGACCTCGGCCAGAACGATTACGTGACGCTGATAGCGCTCTCATTTTTCTGTTTCGTGATCGCCGGGATATTCTTATTTCTGGGGAACAAATGGGCGCGCTCTGCCATGTTCCCGCTCTTTTTCCTCGCCTTCATGATCCCATTGCCGGAGGCAGCGGTTGATTTGCTGGAAAACGCATCGAAACAAGCTTCGGCGGAGGTAGCGAACTGGTTGTTTCTCATTAGCGGCACCCCGTTTCTGCGCAACGGAACGCTCTTTCAGCTTCCTGGAATAACGATCACGGTGGCCAAAGAATGTAGCGGCATCAGGTCGAGCCTGGTCTTAGTAATCACTAGCTTGTTGGCAGCGAACATGTTCTTGCACACAACATGGCGGCGAGCGCTATTGGTCTGCGCGGTCATTCCGTTGGGCCTTTTGCGCAACGGTTTCCGCGTTTTGGTCATATCGCTGTTATGTGTTCACATCGGCCCGGATATGATCAATAGCGTTATCCACCGTCGGGGCGGTCCGGTCTTTTTCGCGCTGTCCTTAGTGCCGCTTTTTGCCATGTTGTGGCTTTTTCGGCGACAAGAACTGAAGCAGCAGGATGAAACTGCCCGCAGCGCCTCAATCGCCCCGCCGGTGCAAGCCGCCTGATCGTTAACCCTTTTAGTTTCTCCGGCGCATATCCCTGCATCATGATACGCGGCGAGAGCTTGCTCTCACCGCGTTTTGTTTTCCCACGGCGGGACGGTGGAACATGGCGGAGCTTTTCCCACTCCAAGGTAAGCGGCGCGGTGGCGGATGCTGTATGGAAAGCCGATTATATCTTGCAATTATAATACTTATACGTGAAAAGGTCGGGAATTTTTACGGGAAATTATTGACTGCTTCTTTCGAAAATAAGGCACCGACGCGTAAGCACTTATAATAGCAACTCTCGGCTCTCGCCACCAGCTGGCGTCGGGATTCCTGACGTTTACGTGCAAACTTGAAAGGCGCGGTCAGTTATGATTTTAAAAAATTTTACGTCGCTCTAAGCACCGCATTATCAGCTGGTTTTAAACTGATCAGCACCAGCAGGTTCATTAACAAAACAGAGATTGGCAGGGGGACTGCTATCCAGCAATCAGCAATCAACTTTACTTCGTAACTGACAAACTGGAACTAACATGAAATCATTAAAATACCTCTTAGCGATGACGGTCTTAACCGGTGCCCTTACATTATCGGCGAGCGCCACTTTCATCGTCGACACAAACCCAGGTGGAGAAAAGCTCTTCATTGACGTGGCGAACAAGGACGTTTCGGACTTCGAGGGATTCGTTGGCGCGAATAACTCCTCCGCTCCCCATGTAGACATCCACACCACGGGAAACGTAAATACGGGCAGCGGGTTCGCGAATATCAAACCGATAAAGAACGGGTCACTGACCGAGCTGGTTTTTACCCCGGAGAATGGCGACCTCTTCGCTGATTTCTCATTCCGTGGCCAATTGAACGACGCTGCGAACGGGACGGTAACCGTCACCGTACAGGATAATCAAGGAAACCCCGCACAAGTTTTTATCTTAACTGGCCTTGGCGGGCCTAACGATTTCGCACGGCAAGGGATTATCTCGCTTGACGGGGAGACGATCCAATCTGTCACCCTGACGAGTGACTTCAAAGAGGTAAAGCAGATTGAATTTTCTCTTGCTGGGGCTCGGGTTCCAGACGGCGGTTCGACTGTGATGCTGCTCGGGGTTGCACTTGGGGCGGCGGAAGGGATCCGTAGATTGATTCTAAAGAAGCGCTAGCAGCTGATCTTCATCACGTTCCTGCATCATGACGCGGCGAGAGCTTGCTCTCGCCGCGTTGTCTTTTTTTGGGCAGCGCGCTTCACAAGCTGCCGATCGCGCCCGGGGATGGCGAACCTTTCATCCAGTACGTCGCACGAGGCGTCGCAATAAGCACGCGAGGCGCGCGTGGTCCGCGGCTTCTCCCGGCCCCGAACTAGCTAACGTTACCAAAAAAAGACCTTGTAAGTTCGCTTGCCAGTTGGTCGTCCCTCGGATACTTAATGCCTATGAATGGATGGAGTTGCCCGACAAAGAGCAGTGCGCCACCGCGACCGCGAACGTTTTTTCTCAAGGTCAAAAGCCTGAATAACGCGGCCGGGTTCATTAGTATTTTAATCTTTCTCGCCTTTGCTGTCGGCTGCCAGACAGAAGTGAACAGCACGACGTTGTCCGGCCAGGCCGAGGTTCCGCGGCACGTCATTCTGGCTTCGGGCGACGTTGTAAAACTGACCTTCTCTTCTGCGCCAGAGCTCAATCAGTCTCAAAAAGTTCGCGCGGATGGCAAACTAAGTTTGCCACTTATAGGCGAAGTGGATGCTGGCGGCAAGACGGTTGGGCAACTACAAAGCGACCTAATTCAGCTCTATAAACCGCAGCTCAAGACTCCGGAAGTGACCGTAAGTTTGGAAGGCAGCGTCACGACCGTCACGGTCTCAGGAGCAGTAGCGAAACCGGCCAGACTTACCTTTGAAAGACCGACGACGGTGTTCCAGGCGATCATGCAAGCAGGCGGGCCAAGCGAATACGGAACTCTCCGGCACGTGCGTCTCCATCGCATTGTCAATGGCGTGCAAAAGAGCCAGGTATTCGATCTTCACGGTATGTTAAAGGGCGAAGATACCAAGCCCTTTTACGTCCGCGATGGCGATGTAATTTACGTCCCTCAGTCGACGTTTTAGCCGTATTCTACAGGAGACCAACTCCATTTACCGGCAGAACGGCGGCTGGCGCATTCAGGCGTTTTCTCTGGCGCGGTAGTCGATTGAGGGGGCACGTCTGCAAGGACCGTATTGTCGCATTTTGGTCGGACCGTCTTACAGAAATTATGGATTCGCGTATGATATTGTTAATCAATTGGTTAGGTGGGGTATTCGCGACAAATAATCGTGCCCAAGCGTCGGAAAGCATTACAGAATTTCCATAATTGCTAGTTTGGCCAGAATAATCGTAATATTTTAATCTGTTCGTAATGAACGGCTTATTATTACGGCTTCTAAGTTGGCACCTCCTTTGCTTATAGGGCGGGGTCTGCACTCAATAAAAACTATAAATACAATATGAAAAACTATCAAAAACTGTTCGGCGCTGTTTGCGCCGTTCTCCTCGCCCTCTGTGTCGCATTGCCCACTGCTGCGCGCGCCTTAACCATTGGTGATTCCCATGAGCTGGGCTTCGTCGAATTCGGCATTCCATCCGGTGACGCCGACCGAACCAATTATGTCAACCACTTGATTGGCATGAGCCTTGGTTCCACGGACACGGCACTAGGCCAGACTTTTACACGCTCAAATAACGTTTTCGGTGCATTGCCCACTGCCGTATTTGCACTAAACGGTACCAGTACAACCATAGATCTTGGCACTAATCTATATTCATACCTGTTCGCGAAGTACGATGGCCCGAATTACGGCTCTGAAGTTTGGTACGTCGGGAATTTGAGCGGGATCATTACGATTCCTGCCACAGGTGGCAAATATGGGCTGTCCGGATGGACGTTGTTTGGCCCAGGCGGAGGTAATCACACCCCGGATAGCGGAACTACCGCCGCCCTGCTCGGTTTGGCCCTGACTGGACTGGCCGGTCTTCGCGCCAAATTCGGACGGAATTGATTGCGTTAAGTTAGGTTAGTTCTCACTAAAGGCGCAGAGCGTGACGCTCTGCGCCTTTTTTTGCGCGATTTAGTGATGTAGCCGCGTCCAAGCTTGGCGAAGGCGAGTCGTAGTTCTTGGCTCAGCCACTGTTTAAACACGACGAGAGCGCGGTGGCTGCAGCAAAAGCCCTGCAAAAATCGGCGCGGTGCTTGCATGCTCTCATACGTGACAAGCCTCTCAATAAGTGTTTGATGCCAGATTACGGGGCAACTGCCAGGTTGGCCACTCCACGAGCGATGCACTCATCATCCTCGACCGCTCGCATATTTTGGAGTAAAATTACCGGCATTCCCTGATCGGATGCGTTGGAAATGACTTCATTGCGCGATCTCGCAAATCATTCGCTGTGACATCGGAATCGATCTTGGCTTTTATCGCCGCGGTGTTGAGCGCTGCTCTAGCCGTGGCAGCAGTATTGCGGAATCGCCGTAGCGGGGCTGCCTGGTGGTTCGGCTTCGGGATGCTCGGGCTGGCCGTGGACAGTGTCTTAACTGGAATTTGTTTATCATTAATCGGCCTGGAACAATTAGCCTTCTGGCAGGAGTGGGCGCTGATTCTGAAGGCGTTTCTGATCGCGATCTGGCTGGGCTTTGCGGTAACTTATTCGCGAGGCGATGCCGGCGAATCTTTTCGTAGCTGGCGAATATTAATTGCGATCGCGTGCCTGTTGCCGGTCGCGGCCTTGGTGGGGTTTCGCGGCGATCTCATTCAAGTCTTGGTGCGCCCAAATTCAACTGGCCTATGGATCAGTTTTAGTAGTCCCGGCAAGATAGTCAACGTAGCGATTCTCGTCGGCACCGTTCTGGTGCTGATGAATCTTGAGCGGACGTTTCGTTCCGCGGTCGGAACAATGCAATGGCGTATCAAGTTCCTTGTCCTCGGATTGGCCGTGATTTTTGGAGCGAGGATTTATACGCGCAGCCAGGCGCTGGTCTTTTCTGGTCACTACAATTCGCTAACCGAAGTTGAAGCAATCGGCTTGCTGGTAGGTTGTGTGCTCCTAGGTGTCGGTTACTTCCGCAGCGGATTTCGCGAAATCGACGTCTATCCTTCCCGCGCGGTCCTGCACACCTCGATCACGGTATTACTCGCCGGCGGTTACTTGTTCGTCATCGGTGTCCTCGCGCAAATCGTCGCGCGCTACGGCGGCGCAACGTCTTTCCAGCTCCAGGCTTTCCTGGTTCTGGTCGCCATCGCTCTGCTGGCGGTGTTGCTGCTCTCGGAAAAAATCCGGCAGCGAATAAAACGTTTCGTCAGTCGCCATTTCAGTCGGCCACAATACGATTTTCGGAGTGTCTGGACTCAGTTCACCCAATCAACTTCAAGTGCGGTTGATGATCCGACATTATGCGCAGCATCTGCCAAGCTGATTTCCGAGACCTTTAATGTTCTTTCAGTCAGTGTTTGGCTTTTCGACGAAGAGAAGAACAAGCTTAGACTGGAAGCCTCGACTTCGCGGGCACGCAATGCGATGAGCGACGACACGATCGAGTTTCCCGCGATTGATCCGGGTTTTGCTAAGATGCGAAAGGCTTTCGATTTGGAAAAAGTCAAGGAGGACTGGGGACGGACTTTGCGGGAGATTACTAAAACGCAATTTAGCGAAGGCGGAAATCGCGTCGGCGTCCCCTTGCTGGCAGGTGATCGTTACCTGGGCCTAATCATTCTGGCAGATCGCGTCAATGGCGTTCCCTACACGGTAGAAGAACTCGAGTTATTGGAGTGCATTGGCGATCAAGTGGCTTCCAGCCTGCTCAATCTTCGTCTTGCCAAGGAAATCATGCTCGGCAAAGAGCTGGAGGCGTTTCAAACCATCTCGGCCTTTTTCGTACACGACTTAAAGAATGCCGCGTCCACGCTTAAACTGACGCTGCAGAACTTACCCGTGCACTTTGATGACCCGGACTTTCGCCAGGACACACTCCGTTCGATCGGTGCGACGACCAATCGCATCAACCAGATTATCGAGCGGTTGGGGACGCTTGGAGGCAAGCTTGAGCTTCGGCCTTCTGCAGTCGACTTAAAAGTGCTGGTTGAGCAGGCGATTGAAAATCTGAATGGAATGCCCGGGATCGAATTTACCAAAGAATTTGAATCCTTGCCCAAATTCATGGCCGATAGCGAGCAACTTCGCAGCGTTGTCACCAACCTGCTTTTGAACGCACGCGAGGCGATAGGCGAACGCGGACGAATTGAAGTTAAGATCGGTGCCCAGGATGGTTGGGCTGCACTTTCCGTTTCCGATGATGGTTGCGGAATGACACCATCGTTCCTGCGCGATTCCTTGTTCCGGCCGTTTAAGACGACAAAAAAGAAAGGATTGGGAATCGGGATGTTTCAAAGTAAAATGATCATCGAAGCGCACCACGGTAGCATTCGAGTAAAGAGCGACCTGGGGAAGGGAACAACCTTTCAGGTGCTCCTGCCTCTTACCTCTGGCAAATCATGAATCCGGTTTTACTTCTTGTTGACGATGACGAAGCGATTCGCACGCAGATGAAATGGGCGCTGAGCGCTGACTACGAGATTATCTCTGCTGAAGACCGCGCCGGGGCGGTTGAGAACTTTAAGAAGAAAAAGCCGGCCGTTACTTTGCTTGACCTTGGATTGCCGCCCCGGCCGGCCGATCCGGACGAAGGTCTTGCTACGCTGGCCGAACTAAAAGCCGTCGATGAGATGGCGAAGGTTATCGTTATCTCCGGACAGGGAGAAAAGAAGAACGCGCTGGAAGCGGTTGCGGCGGGCGCCTACGATTTTTTATGCAAACCGGTAGATCCGGATGAGCTAAAGCTGTTATTGAAGCGTTGCATCTATCTGGCTGACCTCGAACGCGAGTATCGAAAGGCAAAGGAGAGTCAGCGTGCGAACGTTTTTGAAGATATGCTGGGAACGAGCCCGCAGATGCAGGGTGTTTTTTCCTTTATTCGCAAGGTCGCAACTACAACTGCGCCGGTTCTTTTACTGGGTGAAAGCGGGACGGGCAAAGAAATGGCCGCATTGGCGATTCACCGGCGCGGCCCCCGCAAGGACGGACCATTTATCCCGATTAATTGCAATGCCATCCCCGAGAACCTGCTGGAAAGCGAACTATTCGGCCATGAGAAAGGTTCGTTCACCGGGGCAACCATGCAACGAGTAGGGTTGGTGGAAACGGCGAAGGGAGGCACTTTGTTCCTTGATGAAATCGGAGAATTGCCGCCCAGCATTCAGGTAAAACTGCTTCGCTATTTGCAAGAGCAGCGCTTTCAGCGAGTAGGGGGGCGACAGGAATTGGCGAGCGATGCTCGGGTCATCGCCGCGACCAACGTCGATCTGAAAGCGGGGATTAACCAGGGATCGTTTCGCGAAGACCTCTACTTTCGGCTGGCCGTGCTGGTAATTAGTCTGCCGCCTTTGCGGGAGCGGGGAGACGATGCCGTGCTGCTGGCGGAGGAGTTTTTGCAAAAGTACGCCGCTCAAAACGGCAAGGCCAACATCGCTTTTGTGCCCGAGGCTTTGCGGGCAATTAACCGCCATCCCTGGCCAGGAAATGTCCGGGAATTGCAAAATCGGATCAAGCGTGCAGTGATCATGGCAGATAGCAGACGAATTACCGAGAAAGACCTCGAGCTATCCACCGGGATAGGTTTTTCATCTTCAACCACGTTGAAAGAAGCGCGCGAAAACGTGGAGCGGGAAGTGGTCCAGCGTGCGTTGAAGCGCAATCTTGGCCGGATTAGTTCGGCGGCGGCGGAGCTGGGAATTAGCAGGCCGACCCTATATGAACTGATGGAAAGGCTCGGGATCTCGCGCGAGTAAGCGGTGGGAATTAGTCTCAAATAGTTAACAAGAAATGTATAAATCACCAATTCAAATTATTCGTTTGACCGCAATCCTGGTCGTGGTGCTGGTTACCTGTAGTTGCACCTCTGAGATGAAGAAGTCCCGCTACCTGGCGCGGGCAGAGCGCTACTTCAAAGCCGGGGAGTATGACCAGGCCAAGATTGAATATTTAAAGGTCTTGACGGTTGATCCGGGAAATGCTGTTGCCTATGCTCGTTGCGGGGCAATTTGGGCGGACGAAGGCGCGCCCTTGCGGGCGGCGGCGTTCCTCATGAAAGCACGCGAGCTGGCTCCCAAGGATTTGGACAATCGCTACAAGCTTGCCCAACTTTATCTCCGAGTAGGCCAGGCAAACGAGGCCTTCAAGGAAGCGACCGAGATTTTGAAGCAAGCACCCGACAACGGACCGGCTCTTGCCCTTCTGGCGGAGACAGCCCTTACCCCGGAGCAAAACCAGACGGCGGAACAGGAGCTGCAGAAATTCCCGCACCATGACAACCCTTACGTTGAGGTGGCTGACGCAGCATTGTCGATCCGTAAAGGAGACCTGGCCAAAGCCGAAGCGGCGCTGAATCACGCACTGTCCCTTGATCCGAAATGCGCGCAGGCGCATTTCGGACTAGCCCAGGTATCGCTAACCAAGAAAGATAACGCGCGAGCAGGGCAAGAAGTTAAAGCCGCGGCAGACCTCAGTCCCGTTCGATCGCAAGAGCGATTGTCTTATGCCGAATTCAAGATGCAGACAGGTGACAAGGAAGAAGCAAAGAGTTACCTTCAAGATCTCACTAACCAGGCGCGCGATTTCATCGGAGCATGGGTTCTTCAGGCGAAGCTAGCGCAATCGGATAAGAACTACGATAAAGTAGTAGCGCTGCTCCAAAACGTTTTTAGCCGCGACCCGGATAATCTCGAAGCGCGGGTGGTCCAGGCGCAAGCCCTATTAGGAAAAGGCGATCTCAAACAGGGAACCGAGATACTTGAGCGCGCTGACAAATCGTTCGCAAACAACCCGTTAATTAAGTATAAGCTTGCGCTCGCCTACCTTCAGGGCCGGAATACACCTCAGGCAATGAATGAACTGGAGCAAGCGGTTAAGATCGCGCCCAAGTACGTTGAAGCGATTGTCCTTCTGGCCCAACTGCGCCTCCAGAGTGGCGACCCGCGATCTGTCATCGCACCACTGGAAACGGCTTTACAGCTTAGGCCGGATGTCACTCAAATAAGAACGCTTTTGGCCGATGCGTATCAAGCAGTGGGCCGTTCGGAAGACGCGGCTTCTCTAATTCGCGACCAAATAAAGAAAACACCGGAAGATTCGCAATCCTACCTCGTTCTGGGAGTTATTTTAAAGAGAGAAAAGAAGAACGATGAATCACGCAAGGCATTCGAAAAGGCGATTGAACTTAATCCCCAAAATGTGGTCGCGATTGATCAATTGACCGATCTCGACCTTGAGGCCAAGGCATTTTCCGTTGTCCATAAACGGGCGGATGCACTTCTGCAAAAAGAGCCGCAGTCGGCTCCGGCCTATTATATTCATGCAAGAAGCTATGTGATAGAAAAGAATTTTCCCGCGGCCGAGACCGCGCTTAAGAAAGCGATCGAGCTCGATCCGAACCTGGGTGCTCCCTACAATCTTCTTGTCGCTATTTATGTTCAAACCAACAAGCTGCCGGAGGCGTTGAAGGAACTGGAAACAGTCCTGGCGAAGAATCCGCAATATTCCCCCGCGATTTTAACTTCCGGAATAATCTATGGGCAAATGGGTGATTTTGCCAAAGCGCGCGATAGCTACGAGAAGGTCCTGGCTTTGACTCCGAACTTTGTTCCGGCGTTAAATAACCTGGCTTACATCTACAGCGAGAAGCTCGCCAATCTAGATCGAGCCGCTGATCTCGCGCGTAAAGCGCATGAGTTGGTTCCGGCCGAGCCGAGCGTCCAAGATACTTTTGGTTGGGTGTTGTATCGTCAAGGTAAATACCAGGAGGCGGCGGAGCTATTAGAGCAAAGTGCCGCCAAGTCGCCCGATCGAGGCGAAATCCAGTTTCATCTTGGGATGGCAAACTATATGATGGGCCGATTGGATGAGGCCCGTGCCGCGCTGCAAAAGGCAGTTTCAGTTCCGGGCGATTTTCCTGGCAAGGACGAAGCGAAAAGTCGGCTGCAGCTCCTTTCGCAAACCGGGGACTTATCCGCCATCGATCTGGAGAAATTTGCGAAGGAGAAATCGAACGATCCCGTTACCTTGATGCGACTGGGGGCGGCTTACGCAAAGGCGGGCACAGCGGATAAGGCGGCTCAAGCGTACGAGCAGGCGCTCCAAGCCAATCCGAAATTATTAGAAGCGGCGCTGTCGTTGGCGAAATTGAATGCTGGGCCTCTGAAAAATAATGCCAAGGCGCTGGAGTATGCCAAGAAAGCACGCGGACTGGCTCCCGCGGACGCACGCGTCAGCGCGACCGCGGGTCATATCGCGTATCAGGCTGGCAATTTCCCGTGGGCCTATGGCCTTTTGCAGGAAAGCAGCCGCGGCTTGCCTGATGATATGGGAGTGGCGCGCGATTTTGCCTGGGCCGCTTACAGCACTGGTAAAACAAACGAGGCGCAGGAAGCGATGCGACGCGTTGGGAATGGCCCGGCCGCCTCTCCTGAGCAGGCGGAAGCAGCACTTTTCCTATCAATGGCCGCTCTGGATTCGGACGACGCGATTCCCGGTAACGCTGAGAATGAGGTGACGAAAGTGTTGTCTGCACAGCCGGATTATGTGCCGGCATTAATGGCAAAAGGCGCCATACGATTGCAAAAGGGCGATACCGCAGAAGCCAGCGCGATCTACAGCAGCATCCTTCAGAAATGGCCTGATTTTGCTCCAGCGCAAAAACGGCTCGCTTCGATTTACGTTAACGAACCGGCCAACGCGAGCAAAGCTTACGAGCTAGCCAGCAAAGCGCGTCGAACTCTCGTCGACGATCCGGCGCTGGCGAAAACCTTGGGCACATTGTGTTTTCAGCGAAAGGAATATGCACGGGCGGTGCAACTGTTTCAGGAAAGCGAAGGCAAAAAGACGCTGGACGGAAAATCGCTTTTTATGTTGGGAATGGCGCATCTTAAATTAGGGCACAGGACAGACGCCCGAACGGTCCTCGATCGGGCTATAGCGGCCGGCATTCCTGACGACCTCGCAAAACAGGCGAAAGATGCTATGGCTGAGCTAGATAAAGCAGCGGATCAGAGACCCTAGGCATGCCTGGAACGTCGGATTGTTTAATGTCGATAAGGAAGTGGACAGATCGCTCAATTTCAGTTACTTAGATCACGAGTGCATTGCAGCGTGTCGGAGTTATTTACATTCTAGTGCTTATATGCGAATGGGCCAGAATTAAGATTCAAATGCAAGCCCTTAGTAATCATTAATTTGCACTCACTCCCCGAATATTGGCATAGGCAATGCTATTGTTGGTCGAGCGAACCCAGAAAAGGAAACCACGATAAACAATGAAACTATCTAAAACTCTCTTAGCAATGGTCGCAGCGGTGGCCGGCGTTGGACTTCTCTCGTCGGCTCAAGCGACACCGATTACCGGGATGTTGAATATCGGAGGCACCGCCACATTCAATACCAACTCATTGGCAACAGCCACAAGCGCTACTTTTGCTGACGTGCTAGTGTTGGGCGGAAATAGTGGAGACTTTGCTGGCTTCGCCGTTGGCACTCCTGTAGTGATGGCTTCCTACACTTTCGATCCCTCAACTATAACCAACGGACTATGGAGTGTGAATGGATTCACCTTCAATCTTACTTCTTCAACGGTGGTAACGCGCACCAAATTTTTCCTCTCGGTCAGTGGAACGGGAATTATCACGGGCCCGGCAGGATTTGATGCCACGCCGGGTGTGTGGGCGTTTACGTCGCAGAACGCGAATGGCCATCCTCATGACACCTTCTCCTTCTCTGCGAACACCGCAGCCGGCGGCGTTCCTGACGGCGGGATGACCGTGGCTCTGCTCGGCGTAGGCCTGATGGGACTTGCAGCGTTTCGCGCGAAGTTCGGAAAAGTTTAAACAACCTTTCATCAAGACCCGGGCAGGGCCGAAAGCCTGCTCGGGTTTGTCTTTTGGGATTAAATTCTCGCCTCAAAGAGCGCGCTTGTCCTTCCCGATTCAAGCTCCCAAATATTTGTTCGGCCAGCCAAGAAGCCGTTTTGCCACGAATCCGGTCACAGAATCGCAAACAGTAATCGCGCACCTACTCAAACGATTACCACTTAGAGATTTTGCTACTTTGGAGTAAAATAATCTCGATTTCCGAATAATCCGTATTTATGTTCCGTCGGAGTTCTCACGTATTTTATGAAACAGACCCTATTTAAAACATTGCTCGCGTTCTCGCTGTTTACGGCGGCCGCTTGCTATTCGACTCAAGCTGCGCCTGGCGACCTATATGATGGTGGCCTCAGCGATCAAAAGATCTACAAGTTTAATACCGCTGGAACTCAGACGATTTTTGTTTCTGATTCAGCGACTTTTCAACCTGACTGGCTCGCTTTCGACAGTAAGGGAAATCTATTTGCCTCCAACCCCGCCCACAGCGCTATTTCGAAGATCCCGCCCAACGGGAGCACAATCACCGATTTTGCCACAGGCATCAATCCGGGCGACCTGGCGTTCGACGCGGCAGGTAATCTTTTCGCAATCGACGGGATTACCGGCTCGATCTTCAAATATACTCCAACCGGCGCAAAAACGACCTTTGCCGGTCCTGGGTTAAATGACTTGATTGCTCTGGCTTTCGCGAGCGACGGTAATCTTTTTGTGACCCGAAGAGGCACCGGGCTATCCGGGAGCGGCTCGATCGTAAAGTTTACGCCGGCTGGGGCAATGAGCACCTTTATCCCGAGCGGTCTCTTTCTGCCGAAAGACCTCGCCTTTGATGGTTTTGGTAACCTTTACGAGGCGGACTCAGGGACCGGCTCAGTATTCAAATTTGCTCCTAACGGGACGAAAACTACCTTTAAAGCAGGACTAAATGCCCCTCAATCACTCGCTTTCGATCGCGATGGAAATTTGTTCGTTGGTGAGTGCCCCACATGCGATATTGTAAAAATCACGCCCGCGGGAACTCAGAGCCTTTTTGCGTCACCGAGTGCAATCGGTGGGCTTGCCTTCGAACCGCCAACAGGCCAGCTGACAAACATCTCGACCCGCGCCTCTGTTCAAACAGGCTCAGGCGTTACTATCGCCGGATTCATCCTTACCGGAACGGACTTGAAACAAGTAGTAGTACGCGGACTGGGCCCGACCTTGGCGCAGTTTGGAGTTTCAGGTGCTCTGGCCGATCCAACGCTGCAACTGGTCGATGGTAGTGGAAAAACGATATTCATTAACGATAATTGGAAAGACACACAGCAAGCCGGCATTCAGGCCACGGGGCTTGCGCCGCCCAACGATCTGGAGTCGGCTATCCGCATCGCTGTGCAACCGGGCAATTACACAGCCATTCTGTCCGGCAAGAATAACACCACTGGCGTCGGGCTGGTGGAAGTGTACGATATAACTACCGGCGCCTTTGCCGAGCTCACAAATGTCTCAACGCGAGGTTTTGTTGGCACTGGTGATAACGTGATGATTGGCGGCTTTATTACCGCGGGAGGTAACGGCAGTACTCAAGTGGTGGTGCGCGGGCTCGGCCCCACCCTCACGCAATTTGGGGTCCCAGGCGCTCTAGCTGACCCCGCATTGCGTCTGGTGGACAGCAACGGGAATATTGTCCGAGGCAACAATAATTGGAAAGACAGCCAGCAAGTGGCAATTCAGGCAACCGGACTGGCTCCGCCGAATGACTTAGAGGCGGCAATCCTTGCAACAGTCGCTGCCGGACGCTACACCGCTATTCTTTCGGGCAACGGTGGTGGGACGGGGATAGGCCTGGTTGAAGTTTACAAGCTGCCATAGCGGCCGGTACTCCGGCCGAATCTAGCCTGAGTCAGATTCCATCGGCCAAGCTATAGTTGAAAAAATCGCGCTCCTTGGTAGGGATTGAGAGAAACCAGGCGAGCGAATGTCGAAATCTCAACCGCAAATTCTGCCGACCGATCGGCCATTTTGGTTCTGCCTGCGAGCGCAAACTAAACGCGAGCACTTCGCCGCTATTGGTCTACGCAAACAATACCAGATTACCTGTTTCGCTCCACGGCTCCGCATGCGCAAATTGACCCGGAGAGGCGCGGTCTGGTTCGTGGAGGCAATGTTTCCGGGCTATTTTTTTGCACAGTTCGATTACGCCACTGAACGACGCCGCGTTGAGCATGCCCCCGGCGTCCGCGGTCTCGTCCAGTTCGGAGATCGGCTGGCAACAATTGATTCAACGATCATTGACGCCCTGCGGCAAAGGATGGAAGCCGACGAATTGGTCACGCTCGATCCGGAGATCAAGGTCGGCCAGGAGGTGCAAATTGCGCATGGGCCGTTGCAAGGGCTGGGAGTTCTCGTCACCCAGTTGCTGCCCGCTTCGGAACGCGTCCGCGTGCTATTTGAATTTCTGGGGCGTTCCCTGCAAATGGAAGTGTCGAAGGAAACTTTGATTCAACCGCGGGGATCGGTGGTTTCCTCGTTACACTAGCAAACCAAGCGTTTGCCCAAGCTGACTTCGGTCTTTAGCCTTCGAACGTGGCAGCTTAGCGGGCTTGCGCCAAGGCTCCGGACAATCTGCCGCTCGAACGCTTCTTTGAAATTCGGCGAATAACTTGCAAGCCGTGTTTGGTTTCGTAAGCCTCTGGCGCTCTGAGGGCCATGAATGCCAATGTCACAGCAGAGCTGAGGGTGAGGGCACCGCTGATGATAATGAAAAACATGATACCTATAAAAGCATAACTGATGCCGGGCTTCCTCTCGGCCCGACTTTTTGGGCCATTGATCAAATGGATGAAACGGAGCGACTTACCGATTTTTCAAGCCATCAGCCCCTGGACCTCCTGACCAAGTCCTGCCGAATTAGCGGCCTAAAATGTGGATTATGTCAGAACGTCGTCGACGGTCGAGAAGGTCGGATTGTTATGTTGGTGCAACTGGTGAGGTAAGTTGTCGGTTTGGCCGATGTAGATTTTTCGATCCGGGTTAGGGAGGACGTAAACAAACCAGGAGCGCGGCGATGCGTCGGTTGTCATCATACCCAATTTTGGCTCCAGCGGTAGGATTCGAACCTACGACCAATCGGTTAACAGCCGACCGCTCTACCACTGAGCTACGCTGGATCGAGTCTTGAAATTGGGCGCGGCAATTTTGCGCAGCTGATCGGCCACGGCAAGCTTCGTTTGATCGCCAAACTTCGCCTGAAAATTGGTTGCGGGGGCGGGATTTGAACCCGCGGCCTTCAGGTTATGAGCCTGACGAGCTACCAGGCTGCTCCACCCCGCGTCGTGAATTTCACTATGTCAGATCGTTCCTCGAAGCGCAACCAAAAGAAGTGCGCTAGAACGGAGATTGAGAACATTCTTCCCCTCGCGCACAATGGCTCAGTGGGTGCTGGAAAAATCCTCATTGGCACGGCCAGCTGGTCGGACCCCGGGTTCGTCGAGTTTTGGTATCCAAAAAAGATGCGTCCGGCAGATCGGCTCAGTTGGTACGCGCAGCATTTCACCATGGTAGAAGTCAATTCCACCTTCTATTCCGCGCCCGACCCGATGCTGCTGCGCCGGTGGTGCGATGTCACTCCGCAAGACTTTCTCTTCAATATCAAATTGCATCAGTTGCTCTCACATCATTCCACCCCGGCGAAACTTCTACCCCCCGCGCTGCAAAAGAAATTGCGACTGGAGAAGGGCGCGAAAGTCTTACCCACCACCGCGACGATGGATGAAATGTTACAGGCTTTTGCGCCTTCCTTGGAAGTCCTTCGTCGTGCAGAAAAGCTGGGGGTCTTGTTGTTGCAATTGTCGCCGGCCTTTTCGCCGCGCAAACATAAACTCAATGAGCTCGAAAACGTGCTGAAATTGACCAGCGACTTTCGGGTCGCTGTTGAATTGCGAAACCGAAATTGGGTAGAAGGCGAGCAGCTTGAGAAAACACTCGATTTTATACGGGAACGAAACGCAATCTTTGTGAATGTCGATGCGCCATCCGAAAAGCATTTCACGATTATGCCGAGTGAGCTTAACGCAATTACTAATTCGGACGTCGCTTATCTTCGCCTGCACGGACGCGATTCGCGCGCCTATATTACCGGCAAAACCGTAGCTGCGCGGTTTAATTACAATTACTCAGACGCCGAGATCGACGAAGTCGCGAAGCGGAGCAAGCGATTGGCCCACAATGCGAAAGAAGTGCATGTCATCTTTAACAACAACGCGCGCGATTACGCGCCGCACGCCGCCCTTCGACTCCGAAAAGCGTTAGGTCAGCTCGCTACGCTCCCTCCGCAGACGGCGGAATTGTTCTGAGCTAGGATATCGCGTGGAAGCACCGAGATCTCCCGCCGGTCCGCCATTACCGGGTCCACTCGTTCGATTGAAGGCCTGGCTGGCTGCGCATCACATGACGCTGATGACGATCGCGGACAGCCCCCATTCCATTGCCCTCGGTTCGGCCATCGGAATTTTCTTTGGCTTTACGCCGCTATATCCATTTAAAACGCTTTTGTCGATTGCCGCCGCATGGGTATGTCGGTGCAATAAAGTGGCGGCCGCGATTGCCGTCACTGTCCACGACATCGTCATCTTCGCCATGCCCGCAATCTACTTCGTTGAATACAAGCTGGGGTGCTGGATTCTGCAGAGGCCGCCACCGCAACGACTGCGCATCACTCATTTTCAGGTGAGCGATTACCTGCATTGGGGATTTTTTCTGCGGGTGGTCTGGCCAGCGCTGATTGGATCGCTCTTCATCGCCGTTCCCAGCGCGATTGCGACGTACTTAATCATGCGGCTGCTTGTCAGTCGCGCACGTAGCGAAGGGCCTCCCGTGGGCACCAGCTAGGCGCAGTCCGTCGCGCTCCGACGCTGAACGATAAAGGCTTTCAGTAGCGGC